>Ga0315914_1000100_pt1 | contig 72909 bp, 38 predicted proteins | sample MpolenodulesMG_FD_203920 | JGI IMG/M metagenome (GOLD analysis project Ga0315914, IMG submission 203920) | Medicago polymorpha root nodule microbial communities from Los Angeles, California, United States - elongated nodules | ecosystem: Host-associated > Plants > Roots > Nodule | place: USA...
TTTTAAATAAAAATCCCCCCCCCCCCCCCCCCACCCCCCGAAGTTATCTTTCGAATGTGTTAAGATTAAGAAAAATGTCATCTGAAAGTTATCCATTGAATTATTTAGGGGCCTAGGAGACATTGCTATTCCAAATCACGCTTTCAAAAATGGGGTGTTCTTGGAGGTTTGTAGAGTGTTTGGTGAGACAATATTGAGAGGTTTATGTAGAGACTTCTCGTGAATAGATAAGGAGACAATGACAAGGAATACGAGGAAAAGAGATAAAAGAATAAACTTTACCCATCGAGTTCGGATGTTGTGTGGAAAAAATGGAGTAGTTTACTTGTGCTAGGTATGCACGCGATGCTCCAAGAAATATTCGACCTAGTGGGGATCAGCGGTTTAGGTAGTTGTGCGTAGAAAAATTCATTTTGGTGGCTTGAAAATTACCTCATGCTCCAATGTACTGTTTTGCATCTGCTATTGGTGAGGCAGACCATGAGACCAATTGTATGTGGTGAACTGGATAGGTTAACAACCTTTATTATATACTATATTGCTTTCACATCTGATTTTGGAGTTCATCAATTTGGAGATGCTCCCTCTAGTCGTGTCAAGTATTTTTTCTTCATGAGTTTGACTCACTTGATAAGGGATAATGCGATAATGCATAATATATGCAGAGGTTGAGGTTTGAACACCGAACATCCCACTTATTCACTTTTAAAGTGAATTTTTCTAGTCACTAAGCTACTTGACCCAAAAAAAAGGTATTCTCTTTCAGATTTACCTCCAAAATGTCCTTATTGAAAAATAGTATCTAAATTCATTGAAGGTTGTCATTTTTTTTAACATTTAGACGGTTAACAAATTTTGAGAATTTCTTTTTAGCCCCTCTCAGTATCTCTTTGTACTGAAAAATGTCCCCCCTGAAGTTATCTTTTGAATGTGTTAAGATTAAGAAAAACGCCATCCGGAAGTTATCTATTGAATTATTTGGACATTGCTACTCAAAAAATTACGTTTTTTTTTTTTCCAAAAATGGGGTGTTCTTGGAGGTTTGTAGAGTGTTAGGTGTTGAACTTATTTCAAGTTCCGAACAAAATTATATATACGGAGGTTTCAGATTATATAATCCGAAAAGTTTCAGATTATATAATCCGAACTGAAATTTTTTCCAAGTTTCAGACCCGATAAGGGTTCCAAAATGGAAAACTCCACATTTCGGATTATATAATCTGAAATAGTCGTTCAGATTATATAATCCGAGTAAAGGGTATTTTCAAAAGAAAAAACGCAAGGCGCACGAGAAGAGCATAGGTATGAAAAGAAATAGTCTATTAGGTTTACTTATATACTTTCTCTTGTGTGTGCCATATTATATAGACTAAGGATGTATCTGAGTTTGCATGTTACATGTATATGGATAAAAAAGTTCATGCGTAAAAGTGTTAAAAAGTGCATGTTATGTATTCGGATTTTGAAATCCACTGTGTTAAAAATGTTGAAAATGTGAATTGCAATTAGAGGGGTTTAAACCATGCATAGGGAGAGAGCATCCGAATTATAAAATTCGGATGTGTAAAATTTATATTTTTGCCATCAAGATTTTAAAATCCGAAAAGGATGATTGCAAAAATAAAAATTTGGGACGGGTGAGAACTATGGGGTGTGGAAAAGAATTTTACTCCCCCCACTTGGCCCATTTGTAATATGCTGAATTTTGATCTTTTGGGCCTTAGCTTTTTTCTTTCAATATATTTGTTTTGACTATTACTTTCCCCACCATATGTTTTACTACCACGCCCTGTAAATTTTCTGAAAATGTCCTTGAGCAATTTGGATTTTAAAATCCGAATTCAGTTTTTCCTTGGTTATAGAGTGAAAAACTGAAATCTTCACCATTTCAGATTTTTTCGAATTATATGATCCGAAAACCTCAAAAAATAGTGCGCGCTACTTGAATTTTTTGGATTATATAATTCGGATTGTATCAACACAAATTTTGAGTTTGTTTGTAATATGGATAACCAATTTAAGAACAATATTAATCTTCTTAACTCTCATCCTTTTGTTTTGGTTCATTGTTAGTTGTTCTTAGTCGAAAATCGGGTTTTCGGATTTCTCTGAAACTTCCCCAGAAAATCAAAATAAAAAATCAAGAATCAAGACTTCTGTAAGAACTTACGGGACTCCTCCCCTCAAAATCCAAAATTTCATCGTTTAGACCCATTTTTATTTTAATTTTTAATTTTTCATATTCTCAGAAAAATCCGAAAAAATTTGCATTAGTTTTATTTGATTTTTAGAATTTTTTGGTGGTATTTTTATATTTTTATTTGACAAGTTTTTATCATTTTTTTACTTTGTTTTTGTTTTTTCTTTATAAAAGCAAAATTCAAAACTGTTGAAATGTAAGAGACTCTAAATGTTGATTATACATAAGCATAATTCATATTATAAAAACCTAATCAGTGAAAAATGAATTAGGATTTTAAAATCTGAATTGCACAATGGCATTTTTGAAAAATTTACAGGACGCGCTAGTCATGCATAGGGTGGGAAAAGTAATAGTCATTTGTTTTATGACTATTATTTTTCTGGCCTTAAGTGTTTCTCGCGCGCTCAATTTTTTCCTCAAAATACTCTTTTTTCAAAATATATAATTCGAACTCTTATATAAGGATTTTTGGACATTTGAAACCCAAAAATGGTGTTGTAATTGATATGAATGTCTATGTCGACCCCATAGTATCCCCACATAAACTACAAAGCAGTTTGCTAGATACTATGAATGGTCAACAAAGATCATGACATCATAACCCGCACCCAAAATTATATTTAAGAAAGAAAACTTTAGTAGTAAAACGTTATTAGACTATAACTGCAGTCAAAGGAAACATGTTTAACCTTTAAAATTCAATTAACACATAAAAAATCATCCAAACCTTATATGTAACGCCACAATTCACATTCTAGGAGAAGAAGGGTAGAACTAAATTTGTTGGATGAAAGAGTCTTTGATGAGTAACCTTACATACGAACAGAGGGTGTCAATTTGTGAACAATGCCCTTTGATAATTTATATTGTCCTTAACTGCTCTAACAAAAAAGAAGAAGAAAAAAAATGTTATATTGTGTTTTTATTAAAACATAAGAACTGCTCTATCACTGGGCCGCATCCACGGAGTTGATAATGTGACCAAAGAACGACTCTAACTATGATTATTTTGCTCATGTAATTTATGTTTACAAGGAGCTTATTTCCATTGAACTTCTTTTAAAATATTGACCCGCCAACCCTACTTTTGATTTTTGGACAAAGAAAGTCTTCTTATGATTGTTAGTGAGAAATGATATTCATACAATTATTTTCAGATAATTTTTTGAATAACTTTTTCTCATTTATATTCTTATTCTCTCTTACTTTTTTTATATATTATTTTGTCCTAAAAGAAGAAAAAGAAAAAATTGTTTCAAATGTTATTATAAAATGATCGTACAAATATCATTACTCTCTTTATTTGTGATTTTCAATAGTCTCAAATTTTTTATTAATTATCAAAGGTGGCAAAAAGTCATACACTAGTAAAATGGTAAAATAAAATTAACCAAAACAACTAATGACGTGGTGGGGGCAACCTAAGAAAATTCCAAATAAGAGAGACAGATAAAGTGGTTTGATGCATCAAAGAGGTGAGACAAGAAATGATACAAGGCTCATGATGCATGTCTACTAAAGAGAGTGCCCAATCTCAATCAGTAGAGATTCCACAGTGAAATCTTATATGCTTTTTTCATTGCTTTTATATGTTTGGGGTCATATGGGTGACAATCACTCAAATCACTTTCTCTCACACCCATCATCCATGCACATGCAATTGGTAGAAGGTGGAGTCTTGTCTTTGGAAAAGTGTAAAAGGATATGGATTTTGGGGTATGGTCGGATTTACATTACAATTTTAAGTTGTACTTTATGCATCATAACATTTTCATGGCTTGATGTCAATGGCGGTGCCTGACATGTAGGGTATTCATATTGTTTGGGATTTGTATTAAGAGTCTAATTATTACAAATGGCACCCGTTTTATTCATAATCATGCCATTAATTTGCTTTCCATAATTTAATTATGTTTTATGACTATCTTCTTAAAAGCAATCCTTTTAACAATCACTACCAACTCCACATTACTAATGTCATGATTATTCATGAACTCCAATCAAATAAATGTATAACACTTCTAAGTTTTACTGGTAAAAAACCACACTGCACAATCTAACACTTATGTTTTCTTTGGTAATACATACATAATAATTTCATATTAATAATTTGTTTCCATATAGCCAAATTATTTTATAATTTGTATTATGTTTTTATTTTTGTTACATGAAAAAAAAACAGATAGAGAAAAAAATTAAGTCATTAAAAAAGACACCTTTAAAGCATCGCCTAATAAAGCAAATGATAATCACGACACGGCCGAATTCATTAAACGTAATAAGATGATCTGAATTATTAACTCCCAACTTAATAAGGTTATCAACACAAGAATTCCTCTCACAAAGGAAATGGTGAATAGAAAGAGCTCAATACCTAGCAAGATAATTTCGGATAAGTTCCAAAAAATTCGCACAATGATAAAACCATATAATGTCATTCATCATCAGTTGTACCACATGAAGAAAGTCATACTAACGCATAAGTTTTAATTAACTTGTCTCTCGACATAACTTTACACCGGTCAATAAAGTTTAAATATCACACATGTTGGATATTTGATATCCCTACATGGCCAATTTGCCACATAAAGAGAGTCGAAGTAACACTTATATAACCTGTCTTCCAAAATAACTTTACACCGGTCAATAAAGCTTAAATATCAACATGTAGAATATTTAATATAACATCGTAATTTTATTTCGAAGGGAAATTAACGTAATAGTTATTCTACTGGAAAAGCTGGCTTAAAAAAAACGTTCAATTGGATCGATTTGTACAGGATTCACACAAGTAATTTTTGTTTTTACGCATTTGTAAAAGTGTTATGATAGTAAATCGTTTACGAGTATTTACAAAGATAATGATGTCCTTGCATTTTCCTGACCAGAGTTAATGTATGGGGAAAACTTTGTCAATGAAGAATGTGAATTTTGCAACATAAGTCTTAAATTTTCTTTCTATATCTCAATAACGATCATAATGTATATAAGAGTAGTGCTACCAACACTTACTTTTTTATTGATTTAAATTATGGTAAGTCTCACACTTTAAAAATATGTTTTATTTAAAGTGATGAATCATACAATAATTTCACTTATTAAGAGAAAGTATGTTAAATAGAGTGTTGAAAAGAGAGCGTCTCTGAAGTTTCTACGTATATAAAATATAAATTCAGTGGTTGCCAACCTAATGTTATGCAGACAAGATTTGGACCTACCTGCTCACAAGATGCCTCTCTTCTTTGCCCATTCCCTAGACCCCACTCACCATATGAAATAAATCGATTTTTGTCACCTTTTTTCTGATTTCGATATTTTGTTTTGCTTATGAGAATTAAATCACCAAAATGATACTAGGTAGATAGTCAAAATTCGCAATAATAAATAGATGCATAAAACTATTAAACAGTGCAACTTAGGTTTATGCCCATTTTTTTATATTTGGATGAATATATGCGATATTTATCCAACTATATATCCTCAATGTGTAAAAAAAAAAAAATCCTCAATATGATATTTATCTTTTCGTGGCCACTGGCCACTCACAATCAATCATCATGCTTTCCAAATGAAAACATAGCATTTCACCCTTTCCACCATCTTTGCACACAAATGGTCCACAACCATGTTAATAGATATTGACTTTGTACAAAACCTTTTACACCGCATATCTATGTCTATAATACAATAAACCAACAAAAGGTATCTAGCGGTCCTTAAAAAAAAAGGTATCTAGCGGTAACTTGTGCAATAATTAATGGTGGCAATGATGAAATAAAGAAAACAATAAAAGGACAAAATATGCTTTTTGACACTGGTCATTTTTGTAAACATGCTTTATTGTTTTTTAAAAGCTAATCCATATGAATAATAGTCAAATTTAGTAATTAATCATAAAATTGTTGTGCTAAATAATGTGATGAAATTTTTTACTGCATCCATCCCTATATAAGAACTTTTTGGCAAAATCACGGAAATTAAAAAAGTAGATATTTATACTAAAATTATCAATACATTAAAAATATGAGTATCTCTCAGTTGAAATTCAAAACATTCTCGTTGCGAAAGTTTAACCTCTTCTCTATGATCCAAAGCTAGTTGGTGAAAAAACTTATTTAAAAACCACTCACAAAGATATAACTCAATTAAGTAATGGTCACTTGTTGGAATGCGGATGATTCGTTCGCATTGCTCTGCACAGCCTTTTATAATATTCACCCCATTCAAGAGATTTGGTATTTTCAAAGGCAATATTGCATTAGGTCCAACTTAGCATTTTATAAAAGAAAAAAAATGAAGTACTACTTATGCCCTTAGCATGAAGGGAAGGGTGAGAAGAGTTTGATAGCTCAATCATGTACTTTTTTCTCGGACAAAACACAACCATGCACTTGATCTCAACAAATAAAAGTTTAGGTGAAGAGTAGGTATCAAATTCATTTAAGTACCTTGTAATTGACATTCTTTTTTTGAACATTTTGGATAAAGAAAGTTTCACAATTTAAATACATCAAAGTACCTTACAATTGACATTGTAACTTGGTGATGGAATCAACATATTTCCATTCAAGGTATATGGTGTAAGATGAGTCAAAGAAAAGGGCATATGGTGTACGCAAAATGTTATTTCAATAGAGAATTTTACAAATCACCATTCTCCTATTTAAAATCCTTTTTATTCATTTTTGTTAATACTAGAAAAGCTGGTCAGTTTAAAGAGGGTATAAGTATGATTTTGCAGTTAAGTACAATTTATAAGAACATGTGGGTCAAAGTGACGGTTTTTTTTTTTGGGTGAGGAGGGTTTAATAAAGATATCTCCCAGAAATCTAGAACTCATGTCTTGTCCATACATTTGTTTTGTGTATTTAAAAAATAAATTGAAATGTTCTTTGATAATAAAATCTCATAACCAATGAGTAATTTATTATTATATTGCCCTGTATATAATACTGAATTAAATTAAGGAAATGCATGCTAACAAATATCAGGGACATTTGTTAAGAAGCTCAAAAAAGAAATTTTATAAAATTTATGTATTCAACCCATTGAAACTTTAAAAAACAATTTTTTCTACATTAAACTTACAAATATTTCACGATTTTTAATCTTTAACAAGTGTTTTAAGATCGTCTACAACAGAGCACCCTAAGTTGGGTGCTTAAATTGAATTCATATGTCCACATCACTCATTTTACCGTAATACTAAATAAGTACCAATTTTCTCTAACCCAACATCTTAAAAGAATTTATTAAATAGGTCCACAAATAATTTTATATCATTACATTTCAACAAAATTGATTTATTTTATTAAGATTTATTAAATTGGACTCATGAAAAATGAAGAGAGAGATGATGTTTTTATAGTCACCCTTCTCTATAACCACCCATATATTATACTCCACAAATGGGAGTGCCTGTTTAATGTGGTGTTAAATAGATGAAATATCCACCATTATGGATCGTCTAACATACTCGTTAACATTACTAATTAAATTAATCCATATATTGATCGGGGGAATCCTAGGATTAGGTGAGTGAGCTTTTGCAAGACAACTTTATTGCCTTCCCAAATCAATGATAATTTTCAGAAGTGAGCAATACAAATTGATTCCCTATCCATGAGGGCCTTTGTCATTCCCCACTTCCATGACCAACAAAACATTTACTAGGTACTGACATTCACTATCACTCCTCCTATCCATTTCGCTGATTTACTTTAAATACTGACACCATATAAATGTTGAATATAGAGACAGCTTCACAAAAATGAAAAACAGAGAAATATTTCATCATGTTTTTGCATTTTTTTTAAAACAATATAAAACATCAACTCTTTTTTATTAATCAACCACACGCATGCATTAATTTCTTATTTAGAATTTTAACTGTTCTAAATCTTTGACATTAATGAACTTCAATTTTCATCCAATAATAAAACAATTTTAATTCTTTAATTTTGCACCTCTATTTTTGTTTTTGAGAGTCACAATAACACCTCATTATACTGGAGTTTGGGTTTGCTCCATTGTTCAAGTATCAATTGGAGAGATCATATCACCACCACGGTACGAAGTTTCAATATCATGTGCATGACTCAAGTACGGGTGGAAAAAAAATCCGTGTCCTCGGATATCCGTGGATAAAATATGTCATGGACACAGAGCGGGTAGGTAAACGGGTATCAGCGGGTATAATAAATGGGTATTTAACTTCCGTTACTTTATGGGCACGGATACGGATTTGATGATACTCGTGTCCGTGGGAAACCTTACCCGTTAATAAATTAAGTAATTTACTAAAATATCTATGTTTATAAGAGTTTGGTGTCTAAAAAAAACCTAGTGTACTTATGTCTCAAACGCTAAGATTTTGGATGAATTTATCCTTTTATTTTGCTTCAAGAATTTGTATGGATTATGTAAGAATCATGAATTTTGCATGCTTTATGGTATGGTGAATTTGCATAAGATTATGTAAGATGAATTTGTTTGGATATGAAATTAGAATGAAACATATTATGTATGGATGTTTAAAAGTTGAAGTTTGTAGGTAATTAAAAAATATTTTTCTTTGTACAAAAAAATTAATTAAAAAATTCATGGGTACCCGCGAATATCCATAGGTATCTAAATACCCGTGGATTACCTGTATAGAAATACCTGCACGGGTATGGGGACGGACACAGATACCATATTTATCCAACGGGGCGGGGATGAATATCATACTACCCGTACCCATGGATATCCATTGACATCCCTAGACTCAAGTATTCCGATGGGACGTGGCCCAACAAATCTTGATTCTTGAATAAGCTCTGATATTATATTAAAATTCGAATTAAACTAGTTCAATTTATAGAAAACCAAACTTGTAATGTGATATCCCCTATGAAAAAATAAAAAAAGGTCTTGTTAACAAGTGCCCTTAGGGTACTTGTTAAGGATTCAAAATATAAAAACAATTGATAATTTTTTGATATTTTAATGTGTTGAATGCACAAATTTCAAGACAAAATTTCCATTTTAAATCTCTTATCAAATATATTTCCAACTTTTGAAATTAAGCACTTAATTTTTCTTTTTAAATAGTGAAAATTGATGGCGCCCAATTTTCGCATTATTATTATGCTCCAAAACATAAACACAAATACAAATACAAACACTTGTGTGTTGGAGTATACCCCACATGAGTCAGAAAGACAGGAGTTTTATGCAGCTTTCATTCACTGCCCATTTCTCTCTCGTGAAGGGATGAGACTGCCCAGTGCCCACTATTTCCTTTCCTTTCCTTTCCCTTCCCAACACAACAATCTCTCTCTGTGACACAACACAAGAAAACACCTGATCCGTGAACTTACTCAAAATCATTGTACTCTTCACTCTCATTTCATCACTGAAGAAGGAACACGTTTCCATTAGCATAATCACTTTCTCTGTTGCTTCTTCTGCAGTTCTATCTCTTCTTCTGTTACAAAGTATGAAACTCACTCTTCTAACACACCCCTTTTTTTTTTAATATACTTTTTGTCTGAAAATGTAAACTTTGAGTATAAAAATGATATTTTTATTATTATTTTAGATAAATCTCAAATGGGTGTTCTTCAAAATGTTGATTTTGATAATGGGTTGTTGCATTTCAGGGCTGAAAGATTCTAAAGATTTTCCTTTTGAAGCTAGTGATGATGGAAGCAGCAAAATTGTTTCAAATCCTCACATTTGTAAAATAAAGAAAAGGGGTGAAGGAAAGTTTGATTTTTTGAGTGAAAAGTAAAACAAACAAGATTGTTGGTGTTGTGGTACATAGTTTAGTAGAGTTCTGGGAGAGGAACATTGTACAGTGATGGAAATTCTGTGTTTGTTGTATATTGTGTTAGGTTGGTATCTTTCAAATGTTGAGTTTGTAGGTGCTGAGTTACAGGACCAAGCTATACTACATGCCATAAATCAAGAGCTTAAAGTTCCTGAATGGAGTGATGCAAACATTTCAGATTACTGCACTTGGCAAGGGGTAAGCTGTGGAAACCATTCAATGGTTGAGAAGCTTAATCTTGCTCACAAGAATCTTAGAGGTAATGTGACTTTAATGTCTGAACTCAAAAGTTTGAAGTTACTTGACCTTTCAAATAATAACTTTGGTGGATTGATTCCTTCTGAGTTTGGTACTTTATCTGAGCTTGAAGTACTAGATTTGTCTTCTAATAAGTTTGAAGGTTCAATTCCATCACAGTTTGGTGGTCTCAGAAGCTTAAAATCATTAAACCTTTCCAATAATTTGCTTGTTGGTGAGTTACCAATTGAACTTCATGGTCTAAAGAAATTGCAGGAGTTGCAACTTTCTAGTAATCAATTGAGTGGTTTTATACCTTCTTGGGTGGGGAATTTGACCAACTTGAGAGTTTTTTCGGCTTATGAGAATCGTTTAGATGGTAGGATTCCTGATAATCTAGGCTTGATTCCTGGGCTTCAAATACTTAACCTGCATTCTAACCAGCTTGAAGGTTCAATACCATCAAGCATTTTCACTTCGGGGAAACTAGAAGTTCTGGTTCTCACTCAGAATAATTTTAGTGGTGATCTTCCTGAGGAAATTGGTAACTGTCATGCCCTTTCAAACATTAGAATTGGAAACAACCATCTAGTAGGTAACATTCCTAAAACCATTGGAAATCTTAGTAGCCTAACATACTTTGAAGCTGATAATAATAATCTTTCTGGTGAACTAGTTTCGGAATTTGCTCAGTGTTCTAATCTCACCCTCTTGAATTTAGCTTCAAATGGATTTTCTGGGACGATTCCACAAGAGTTTGGACAACTTATGAACCTTCAGGAATTAATTTTGTCTGGAAATAGCCTATTTGGTGATATTCCAAAACCAATTCTCAGTTGCAAAAGTCTCAACAAGCTTGATATTAGCAATAACAGATTGAATGGGACGATACCAAATGAAATCTGCAATATTTCTCGATTGCAGTACTTGCAATTGAATCTGAATTCCATAAGAGGAGAGATCCCTCATGAAATTGGAAATTGCGCCAAACTTCTTGAATTACAGTTGGGGAGTAACTATTTAACTGGAGCTATTCCTCCTGAGATCAGTCACATCAGGAACTTACAGATAGCTTTAAATTTGAGCTTCAATCATCTTCACGGACCATTGCCACCAGAATTGGGAAAACTAGACAAACTTGTTTCTCTCGATCTTTCGAACAATCGGCTATCAGGTAATATCCCAACTGAACTTAAGGGAATGTTAAGCTTGATAGAGGTGAATTTCTCAAATAATCTATTTGGAGGCCCTGTACCAACATTTGTACCGTTCCAGAAGAGTCCTAGTTCAAGTTTTTTAGGCAATAAAGGGCTTTGTGGAGAGCCCTTGAACTTTTCATGTGGAGGCATTTATGATGATCACAATAGTGACCATCACAAGGTTTCTTACAGAATCGTACTGGCAGTAATTGGTTCCGGTTTGACAGTTTTTATTTCGGTAATTGTAGTTGTCATGTTGTTTATGATCAGAGAGAGGCAAGAAAAAGCAGCCAAAGAGGCTGCTGGTATTGTTGATGATCCAACCAATGACAAACCAACTATAATTGCAGGGACTGTTTTTGTCGATAATCTACAACAAGCAGTAGACCTTGATGCTGTTGTTAATGCGACGCTGAAAGACTCGAATAAGCTCAGCAGTGGAACTTTCAGCTCAGTTTACAAGGCAACCATGCCTTCTGGTGTGGTCTTATCGGTTAGGAGACTGAAATCTGTGGACAAGACAATAATCCACCATCAGAACAAGATGATAAGAGAACTCGAAAGGCTAAGCAAAGTTTGTCATGAAAATCTTGTGCGACCTATTGGCTATGTCATTTATGAAGATGTTGCTCTTCTGTTGCATAATTATTTTCCCAATGGAACATTGTATCAGCTTCTTCATGAATCAACAAGGCAACCTGAATATAAGCCTGATTGGCCTGCTAGGCTATCCATTGCCATCGGTGTGGCAGAAGGCTTGGCTTTCCTTCATCATGTCGCAATTATCCATCTCGACATTTCTTCTGGCAATGTTCTTTTGGATGCAAACTTCAAGCCATTGGTTGGAGAGATTGAGATTTCGAAACTTCTCGATCCAACCAGAGGTACTGGAAGTATAAGTGCAGTTGCCGGCTCCTTTGGTTACATACCACCAGGTATACTATTTTTCGACATGCAGTTCTTCCATTTAATTTTCATATTACTGTGTTTTGCATGCTTTATGATACTTTTTTTTTCATGTAATACAGAATATGCATACACCATGCAAGTGACAGCACCAGGAAATGTTTACAGCTATGGTGTTGTTCTGTTGGAAATCCTTACAACTCGACTTCCTGTTGAAGAAGATTTTGGTGAAGGCGTAGATTTGGTTAAGTGGGTTCATAGTGCTCCTGTAAGAGGGGAAACTCCAGAGCAGATACTTGATGCAAAGCTTAGTACAGTTTCCTTTGGTTGGAGGAAAGAAATGCTTGCTGCTCTAAAGGTTGCCTTGCTTTGCACTGATAGCACACCAGCCAAACGACCAAAAATGAAGAATGTAGTAGAAATGCTTCGCGAGATCAAGTAAAACCGACAGAATCAAGCCATCAAGATTTCAAGTATGTGAACCTGTCATGGATACTGAGGAACTGATGTATTACAAGTTACGACCTTAAATAGTAGACTTGTATCAAGAATTATATTACATGGTGAAGATGGTGTTTCAAAGTAAAATCAAGGTTATATAGGAATCAACAGATCTTCACCATTCTAGTTTGTCCAAATGATTAGTTATGAAATCTATTTGAGTTGGACACTGTATTATTAGATTAGGGGAACATATATGCAATGCAAAGAAAGACCTTGGTACAGGTTATATCAGTTCTTATTGAGTATGATCTATTCCTCAGTTTTCATGTTGTATTTTAATATATTTGGGAGATGCATTAACTCAGATGTCAATTTGTGTTCCCATTGAAATTGAAAGCTCTATTTTATTTTTGTTGTGATTGCAGACTATATAGTTATAGTATATACATCTGATGTGTCTGTCCATGCATGATGTACCTTCTTCTGGGTATATGCATGTTACTTTTTAGACATACATCTAAACTTTCGTTGCCTTAAAACAAGAAATAATATTACCTCTATTTTTTGAAGGTTAAGTAGTACAAATTATAGTTATGTTGTATATACTTTTGCCTATATAACAATTAAAAACAAAATTATGTCTGATTTACTACTTTATAGAGGACAGTTTAAAATATGTAGCTTTTCAAAGGAAATGATACCATGATTAACATCAGGAACATGTAACAATTTATGGAAACCAATTATGACAAACTCTGTTGCTGAAGATGGATATAAAATTTTGATGTCATTTCTCCAAATCGACACATTAGCTAGAGATGCTTTAGGATTATGAAGGGGGAGTTCATCAAAGGAACAAAGTCCAAGGGTACATAATAAGCATCAATTATATTATTTTTTTCCTGGTGCTGTTAAATGACAGATTTGTATTTTCTTTTGTTTACAAATATATAATAATATAATTTGGAAGTTTTGATACAAGACTATTGAATTTAACTAAACTCAGTCTACATATATCCTTGCCCGCGAGATCAGGTCAGTGTCATTTTCCCTAAAGAGCCCCTCAAAAGTGTTTTAAAAGCTAAACCGGTCTTTACTATGGTTCATTTATTTCCACAGTTTGATCGTGATTTTGTCTAGGTTTGAGCAGTTTAGATGGTTGAACCATGACCCAGAAATTTCATTGATTTGATGTTCAGTTTTCAAAACATTGCTTTCAAGTAACATTGACTCTCTTTTTGCTTCTGTATATTCACCTTAGTTTATAACAAGAAATCTTATAGTTCGAGTAATTCATGTGAGATCTGTGTTTACTATTCACAAATCACAATTCTTATGGAGCACTATCACAGTCATGTAATGTAAATCACATTAGATGCAGAAAAATGATACATCCCAAAAAAGACCAACAATCCAAAATTTAAACAACCGCATATGTACTATGCATATAGTACTAGAACAAGTTGTAATAGCGACCGAAATTAGGGCGGAACAAAAATAACTTACCTTTGAATTAAATTATCAAACATCATAAATTCATAATTAAAAATAATTCTATCCTTTTGATCTTTGAATTAACGTTTCTAACACTTAGCAACATAATTAAATTTTTTTTTATCCTTTTCCTTATCAAAATTATGGTCCTTGTTTCAACTTTTTCTAATACATAAACACCACAAAACCTAGAACAAACCACAAAACAAACCCACAACAACGAGTGACATTCAACATAATGTCACTCTAGGGTGGCCTCATCCATTTCTGTAACTCAACATGTTTTTTGCAACGCACTCACTATTCTCCTTTTTAACACATACCTTTACGTTTTCGTCTTCAACGCTCTCTTTACAAATAAATGGTGAGAGGTACCAATTTAAAGTCTAAAGCCACAGGTGTTCACCGTCTCGGATGCATAATTTCAGAGCCTGAATGCTGCTTAAGAAAATTGATACTGTAGCATTTGCCTTTTTTTGGGTACAAACACAGTAGTATTTTTTATTTATGTAATTTATTACTGCAATCTAACTGATTGTAGGAATTGCATTACTGTGATGTGTTTACAGGCAATATCGATTTCCAGAACCAATGCTTCCTCCACATAAATGACATCTCTTCAATGGGAATACCTTTGGTTTCAGGCAAGAACAGAACAACAAATATGGTCATGAGGGTAATCCAGCCGGCGAAAAAGAGAAAGATTCCAAACTTGAATGAACAGAGAAGAGCAAGGAATGCCTGAGCAATTACGAAAGTGAAAAAAAGGTTTACAGATACTGTGATGCTCTGCCCTGCTGAACGGATTTCTAATGGAAATATCTCACTTGGAACTGTCCAACCAAGTGGGCCCCACGACCATCCAAATGCTACAACAAATAGGCAAACCACAACTACAACCAATATTGAAAAGCCTTTGGACAGTTCTTGGTTATCCCCAAACTTGACCCCAAGAATTATTGCAACTATAACCTGCTCATGTGAAAAATGAAACAAAATAAGTTGCCCTGCAATTTTTGTTCAGCTTCTAGCATTACTGCATTAGACTAATTCATGTATGAACACAGTTCATTATTACAACTAAATAAAGGGTAAGAATAATGAAATAACTATAAGAAAACCTTATTGCCTTTTTGCTATTATTTAAGGGAAATGTTAACTTGTGCCCTAAGGGCACATGTTAAGAATGCCACTAATAGAAATTATGTATTGGAAATTGTGTTCATTTATTGCTCAAAATGTTTAATATTAATTATTTTTCAATAAATTCTTACCATTAATGGAATGAAATTAATGCTTAACATGTGCCCTAAGGGCACAAGTTAACAAGACCCTTATTTTAATGTATGTATTCTAAGCTGTTGATTAGAATTATTTCCCAACTTAACGGCACGGACTTTTAAACATGATTAGAATTTGTTTGAGACAGATTTTTTCATACCTGACATATGATCATTTGTATTCCACCACTGATAAGTAGAACTCTCCTTCCCAGCTTATCAACTGTTGCAATGGAAATGAATGTTGAGCAAGCAAGAACGCCACCAGTCAAAGCCGAGGAGTAGAGCGAAGCATCTCCACCGAATCCCATGCTTTGAAACAGCACTGGAGCATAGAAGAGAATGGAATTAATGCCAGTCAAGATCTGTGAAGTTGGCATGACAATTGCCATCACCAACTCTGGCCTATACCTTCTTTGGAGTATGTTACGAAACGGGTGCTTTATTGAGTTTGCCAACTTGCTTGCATCAACCATATCTTCAAACTCTGCATCAACATCGCTAGTTCCTCTAATTTTCTCTAGGAGCTTCCTTCCTCTTTCTTCTAATCCTCGTTCAATTAAGCTGTTCGGAGTCTCGGGAAGAAATATTCCTCCTATCGTCATCAAAAGAGCCGGTACTGCAGCCAAGCCTAGGGACAGCCTCCATCCCCAAGGTTTAATCTTTTGTGTTCCAAAATTCACCATATTGGCTATGAAAATCCCAAAAGTTGTTGCCACTTGAAACATCATGTTCAATCCTCCTCGCATGTGGGTTGGTGCCATCTCTGACAAATAAAGTGGAATCGCCTTCAAAAGAAGCATGAGGGAAATAGCTCAAATAATTTGTCAACTATTGAGGTATAACTCGATTTATCTTCTAACTCAAACATAGATTGTTTCCATCACATTACTATCTTTCCTTTCCCATAATTTTTATGAACTAACATTAACATTTATGCTATTATTATTAACAATTAACACTTAACACCCTTCAAACTGTTTGATACTTGTTTGGATAATCTAGAGACGGGTTTTAAGAAGGAAACAAAGTTAGTTTCCTCCTTTCATAGAAAAAACTTACCATTGATCTAAACCAGTAAAGGAAAAAAAAAATGTTTTTATCTGCTAAGTATTGATCAAGAATTCATCACAGGTAGGTGATACTTGACACAATAGCCCAACACTTTTAAGGATTTATCATAGATAGATTATAGAAATATGTTATTACCTGATTTCCAAACCCAATGCCAATGCCGAGCATAACACGGCCGAAGATCAGCATTGTGAGGTTAACGGCTGAAGCATTCAGAGCTGATCCAATCAGAAAGCTAGTACCACCACTGATGATACTTGCCCGACGTCCATACTTCCTTGTAATGGGAGATGCAATCAGGGATGCAACTAAACCGGCAATGTATAGAGAAGAGGTAAATGCCGCAAGGCCCTGATTGTCGTACTTGCAGTAATTGTTTTCATGTACATGCTGTTTTTGTCTGTATACAGCAGGGAAGAATTCTTCAAGGAAGTCATCCATGGAAGTCACCCCCCCTGTTAACCATATATCATGCATCAGAAAAAATATTAACACAAAAAAAAAGACTAACAAATAATGAAATGGATGCAACTTGCAAGGTTCATCAACATCTCAACCAACTACATTAAGACTAAAAGTTATTGAAATAAGGAAACAAATCAAGAAAGATATTCTAAGATAACCTAACTATATCTTTAATATTTCTATTACTAAATCTACGAGGAAAAAGTTTTCTCCTTCCTCAGTTCATCACAATATGAGTGCCAAGCTTGTCTACAACTAAGAATTTGGGATGATTGTTGCATAGGACGATGCAGCATTCCTATACTTACATGCCTTTTCCTGCTGATAGAGTGCACATTTATGTGATATTACATTTTCTTAAATGTTTGTGATTCAGAATGCTAAGGTGATGGTTCAACATAGATAATTAAGTGGTTAATGTATGATTTGAAGCAATCCCTGCCTATCATGATGAATGATTGACTAAGGGGAATAAGCTCTTCCCTTTTCGCAAAGCCCAAATTTGAAATTTTACTTGGAAAAACTGAGTAATTAGATCACCAGACATTTGATAATAGAAACTGTAAAAAGATGTAAGAGATAAAGAAAGTAAGCTCTATCAGTAAGTGTAAAAGTATCCATCATCATAGGCAACATTTGGGTTGAGGGTCAACTACGGAATGACAAAATTTTACCTCTCAGTTTTTTGGTGTAAACCGGCTATCATCTACATGCAACTACATAGACTAATCCCTCGAGTGAACCAAAATGGACAATAAATATTTCCCTCAAGAGTAAACGCTGTTTCATTATCTATTTGCTGCTGATGGAAATATAATCACATCCCATGTCGCCAATAATTGATGATCCCTCGTTATTACCCAATGCTTGATCCTCAAGCCTCGAATTGAGATTAAAAATGTTGTGAATTAAGCTTTGGGGAGATGACAATTAGAAACATGGCAGTCAATAAGACCTTCTATCATGATGGATGATTCACTCTTGCATTTCCATCGATAGCAAATTGATAATGAAATGGCGTTAAAACTCTTGAGGGAGAGGTTTGTGGTGCATTTTGATTCTATCCAGCTCTATCTCTGCTGTTGTATGCTGATAATAGCCGGTTTACACCAAAAAAATTGAAGAAAGAGGTAAAAATTTGTTGTTTACCATTGCAGCAAGGATTTTAAGATATTTGGAAGACAAAGCCAGAATAGTTTAAAATTTTACTGTTTGAAAAAATAATTAAGAATGATAGCTCCTAGAACTATGAAGCACGAATACAGACACGGACACGGCACACGACACGGACACTAACACGCCGATACCGTTAATAATTTAATAAAATCATATAATTCAGTGTAATTATATGTGTCGGTGTCGTGTCGGTGTCAGACACGACACATGTCCGACATCGGGACACGGCTTAATCGAAGAGTGTCCGTGCTTCGTAGTCCTAGAATCAGGAAAAGGAGCCTTTTATCAATCAATTGTGTTTGAAAATTCATTAACTAGAATCTCTTGTGGAATATTCAACTCATGCAAGATTTATAAGAAAAATATATAATGAAATGAAATAGCCTGAAAAACATTGAAAACATAAAAACACAAAAACTTAAGATTCAAATAATGAATTAAGGAAGAACCTGAAATTCCAACATCATAGCCAAAAAGTGATCCCCCTGTAGCTGCAACAATGCAAGCAATGATAACATACCAAGTAACTTTCCCTTTATAAAGCTCTGCCCTTTCCTGGTCTACAACACCTGTTGTTAAAGACCCTCCTGCCATTTTATGGATTCTCCTTTCTTAGAGAGATTCAAAGGAAAAAATGGTTTGTTTTTTTCTATCTTGAAGAATGAAAATATCATTCTTTTATATCAAGTCAAGATGTAGATATGATTTTGAAAAATGTTAAACTTGTGAAATTGTGATTACGCAACTTTGTATTTAATGTTTGTCTTTTTCTTCCCTTGTGGCGTCAACATAATTAAATTTATAGCTTATCTTGGTATTACTCAAGAATGGTTTTATATGAAGTCAAACAATGAACAATATAAAAACTATCAAGCACAAGACAATTCTTGGATTAGGCGTGTCCCGATGTCGGACCGGACACATACACGAAACCGACACATATAATTACAATGAATTATGTGATTTTCTCATCCTTGTTCGTGCTTCAAAATATAAAAATGATTTTGCAAACTGTTTATCTTGTGAAATTGTGATAGACAGTTTAATTTATATTTTATCCTAGTTATCACTCAAAAAATTGAAGTAGGAACATGTATATTAGCTAAACCACATTTTTCTTGCCGTTTTGATATCTTACCAGAATAAAGAAATAGACGAAAAATCATACCAGAATTCAATAAATGGATGCAGATTCTCTCTGTAGTAAAGAGAATGACGTAGTCACATAGTCAGAAAGATCTCGACCGTTGGATGCATCTAAGGGTCCGGATCTTCAAGCGGTGCGGTCATTGTCAAGCTATGTCGCCCCCGCGACGGAAACGGAGGGTGAGAATGTCGTCGTTATTGCCGGAATAGTGTTATAATAAAAAATGAAGAGGGAGTAGTAGAAAAGAGAGGATTTATTTATAGCCCTTAGATGCATTCAACGGCAAGATGTTTTTGACTGTAGTGAATATTCATCCATAATAAATATGAAACTGACTTTAAGTTAGATGGTGATGCACGCTTTCCTAATTGGTTTATTTGGTTGGCTTCCCATCAATGGAAGACTTGTTTTTATGTATTGTTGGTAAAGTAATTTTACATATATCTAATCATATTGTTGTGAATAGAATGTTATTATTTTTCTGATAGAATAAATTTAAGATGAATAGATGATGTTTAAGTTTAAGGCAGAAAATATTTTCAGACTAATTTTTTTAATAATATTTATATTTAAATCTCTTTAAAGACTTGTGATTTTCGGATTTAATATCTCTCGTTTTACCGTTAGACCAAACATTTGAAATGTATTATAGTAACATCGATGTGTAAGAGTGTAATAGGAAGTTAAAATCTATAATACGTTCAACTAATATGCTTTCATTAGGCTCTTATTAATTTTGCCCAAAACAATGTTAATAGTAAGTAAAAGATAGTTTTGTCAAAAAAAAAGTAAGTAAAAGATAGTCAATAAATAACAATTTTTTTAAAGAATCCAAAAATACAATCACTTTCAAAGGTGCTACGAGAAGTAGTCATGATACATCAAAAGTTTCAAGCAATAAAACACAGTGCTCTCTTTCAACAAAAAAAAAACACAGTGCTCAAACAGAACTCAAAATCAAATCACCACTCGAGAGATCAAAACGAAAGCACCTCTAATCTCTATTGTCACAAACCAAGATAACATAAAAAAATAAAAATAAATATGTTCCTACTGCTAAGATTATGTTTTTTTTTCTGAGGGACCTAAGATTATGTTTTTAATATTGTAAAATATTGATTTCTTTTTTTAGAGGTTTGTATAATATTGTTGTTTTAAGGCTTGGTTGTACAATATTGATGTGTTTTTTTAATAAGTATAATATTGATGTTGTTTCTAATTTTAATGAGATTTAATTAATTTTTTTAATTATAATTTAAATTAAAATCTTGTTATAGTGGTGTTGCTTCTATTGAATTGGATTTATTATTTATTTTTTAAATCGAATGTATCATCCATGCTTTATGTGCAATTGCAAAGATTATCCTACAAAATAACTAAAATCCATTTAAAATGGATTGGCTTCGTTCAACAAATACTTTTTTCATACGCGTCGGTGATGAATCCAATTATGAACCAAATAGTTAAGGAGTCTAAATACCTATCAATTGTATCGCACTATGCTCGTTAAATTCTTTGTATTCCATCCAATCAAAATATTGTTTCAGTTGATAGAAGTTTGGTTTGGAAACTAATAGCAGTGAGTTTCATCATTAGAAAATTTAGATTTAATTGTAGCACACTCACTCAAACTATATCAAAGGGAAAAAACAAAATCATATATATATATATATATATATGAATTAAAAAAAGGCAGGATAAATTGTTCGGAGAAAACACAAGCTTGAATTTGAATGAAATAATTATTGACCAAATTTTAGATTAATCTTTCATAGGCTATAAATTGAGTCAACAAAAAATTTCCACCAAAAATAGTCATACCTATATAAAAAAAAAAACCTAAATAAAAATTCATAATTTATTGGAATTAAACATAAAGCAGCATCAAGTTGAAACATGTTTGATTGTAGACAAGAATAACTAATCTATTTCTGCTGAGACAAAAACTTCTTTGGATGGTGGAGAATCAAGCATTACTGATTTTCTTTGCATGGGAGCCGGTGGACAATCTTCATAGTCTACTTTTGGTATCCTGAATATTTTACCCTTTGGTGTAGTGAAGCCATCACTTGAACAAATATTTTCTTCATTAACCTCCTCAACCATAATATTCATAACGCCTTGTTCTACTTTGGTTCCCAAAGAAGTAGTAGTAGTATTCTCACAGGACGTTTTCATTGATTTTTTGTCGTTTGTTTGATCCTGTTGATATTCCTTTGGAGTTGTTCCTGTTGAAGTTGAAGCCATTATCTAAATTCTTAAAAGTGTCTTCACGCTATCAAAAGAAATCGAAAACAAATAAGTGGTACTTTGATTGGTAATAGTTGGAGAAATATATATAGTACTAGCTAATAGGGCAAACTAAACAACTACGCGTGAGACTAAAATTTATTCCAAATCTCTTATAAGATCGTAGACTCTTAATGAAACCTAAATATGAATGAATTGAAACTCAATTTTTGTTCTGAGGTTATATATAAGGTGCAATCCTGTGTTTTTATTTAATGTATAAATATAAATAAAAAAGTTGGATATATACACACACACACACACGGAGGGATAGCCTTTTTGTTTAGGATAAAAAAAATTCTTATATTTTCTTTTGAAAAAATAAATCATTACAAATATTTTCTTATCAAATATCTCAAATATAAATAAATAAAATATATTATGGATTTCGTTTCAAACACTAAAACCACTTTTTATCTATATCACACATTTTTCAAAAATAATATATATATATATATATATATACATATATATATATATATATCACATATAGAGTCTGTTTGTTATAGTTTATTTATTTTTTTAAAAAATAATCACTTTTAAGATTATTGTAGATATTCATTTGTAAAAGCTTTTTAAAATAATCTTAATCTAAAAAAATAAAATAAAATTTATTTTGACATTGAATAATTTAAAGACTTTATAAAAATAATAAGAGTCTATTTTGTGTTATCTTAATAAAAATTATTTTTAAAAAATAGTTTGTTTGAATACAACTATATAAAAGATATTTTTTTGTTACAAAATTAATTCAATCTTTTGACATATTTTATCTCTCATGTAAAAAAAATCTATTATATTTTCTTTAAACATATATATATTTTATTACTATCAATAAACACATAATAGATTCTGATTTTTTTTATGAAATCTATATAAAAAAAAACTTAATCATAAAAAGATAAAATCACTTTTATTTTTATCCATAACAAACGGACCCATAAGAGGCGGTTTGTTAAATAAATCTCAAATCATTCAAAGCTTAAATCACTTTTATTTTTATCCATAACAAACGGGCCCATAATTAAGAGGCAGTTTGTTATTGTTTTTAAGAAAAGAATGACTTTAAAAAAAAAAATCACCATTAATAATATTGCATTCGTTTGTTATAACTTTTTTAAAAAGTATAATCTAAAAACAATTTTAAATGAGAAACTATTCTCAAAAGTATTTTTTTTAAAGGAGAGAGAAAATAAATGTCAAAAAATTGAGGTAAATTTGTAACAAAAAATACCCTTTTTATATATTTATATCTGACAAAACTAAGATTTAATTAGATAAGAATTGATTTATGATTTTAATTAAGATTATATCAAATTTGAAAATTGGGAAATATTTAATTATTTATTTAGATAAAGAATAATAAAATTATAAATAAAACTATTTAAACTAGTAATAAAATTAGAAGAAATTTTTTATGATAGAATGAACTTACAAAAATATTAGGGAACTAATCCGGCGATACTACACACAGTACATCAAACCGAAGTCTAAGATGTGTTTGATCAACAAAACAGTAAGTATCAGACAAAACAGTACAAGATAGAAAAACACAACACAAGACAAATGTGTATAGTTATGAGTAATTTTTTAGTCTTACACAATTTTTGGTGGACAAAATGCTATTTTGGACAACTTGTAGGTGGTACGAAAAGTTGTGTTGTGGTTTGGTGAGAGACAAAATTTTGGATTTTGTCATGTCCCTTGCCTGCAGTTTGTCTCGTTCCTAAAACAGTTTATTAGCATATGCTATATAGAAAAAAGATATATCCAATATTTTAGTGGAAAAAAAATAAAAAATACTTAAAATATTCTTCCTGTCTTTTACGTCCTCTAACCTTTTCTCAACTCTGTACGGTTGTTTTTGATGTGCATTGAAATGGTCGAAAGAATGTAACGTCGTTACATATTATATAAAATTTATACTTTTGGCGTGGAATTGGCCAGGTTCTCAAAGGATTTAGACTTATTTTTGGAAGCTTTATCATGGACACCTCCATACAAATGTCGAGAGCAAAATTCGTCATATAACTATAACTAATGATTCTACTTATATTTGATATGGTGCTTATGAGAAAACAATTATGAAATTGAGAAGCGATATACTTAACTTTTTTGATGAACGATTATCATGTTTGAAAATCATAAAACAAAGAGCTTAATGAACGATAACGTTGTTTGAAAATCTTAAAACAATATTTAAGAGCTTAAAACCATAAAATTATTATGTGTTTTGTAAGAAATTATTATGCAGCATTTCCAACACATAAAATAAATCAAGCATGCTATGTCGTTTTAATTGCTTCAGTAACAATAACATCATATTTACCAGTTGTACCAAAAAAATCATGTTCACCTGTAAAAACATTAACCTCAATTAAATCCTACTCAGACTCAATTTACAGCAAGGGGAATGCCACCCCTCGGTGAATGCCCTTTCTAAATAATGCTTGTCTTGAAAAAACCAGTATGGTAGCAAAGAAAATCAATGTAAAGGAAGAATCAAACCATAAACAACTCTGCTAATCTTAGCACGTAGAATTTCAAAATAACATTGGTAGCTGAAACAATGACTGTAAAGGAAGAATTGCTTCAACATCCAAGATTCGTGCTGCTCTTAGCATATAGAATTTTAAAACAATATATGCATCAATCAATCCAAGATTGCTTCAACATTTTATTCTAACAAAAAAAACATTCACATGGTAAAAACCCCCAAACAGTAATTGAACTGCAAGAGTCTCATCTCAAGTTTAACTATCATTTATGTTGACATAATCCATGACCAAGGTAAACCAATTAATTCAAAACCAATGAACAGCCAAATTAAGACTCAGGGCGAGACTTCACAATGAAATTCTGGTGACTAATAGGATTCATGACAACTGGAGGACCAGCAGTGCGAGGCCATGCATTAAACTTCTTGTCAGTCTCTTCTTGCCATGCTGGGTTTGAAGCTGTGGCACACACAGTACCTGAAGAAAGAATAGAAAGTTACACACAGCTGAAACAACAACAGAATGCAAATCAATCCCTATAGAGAAGCATAACTTACCTCCAAATATCTTTTTGTCTGAAACATAATAATCACAGACCCATGCAATTCCAAATGATCCAATTAAGGAAGCTACGATATACTTGCCCGACATGATGAAAACTTAAACTGTATACAAACAAAAAATAATTAACTAACTCCATTTTAATTGATAAAGAAATTGACAAAAGGAGAGAAATATCCATCACAATACAGAAAACAAATGATAAAACTGACGAAAAATTGTGACATCGACAATCAGGGCTCATTTCCCAACCATAACCCATTACCCGACCAGTGTGGCAGGAAAACAAGATTCCTCTAATCCTATTAACTCATGAACATAAACACCGAAAGATCCGATATTAAATCTCCATACTAGCGGCGAAATGCTAAATATCCTAAAAACTAAAAACACAACAATATTAGATTCCAACCAATGAAGCAGATATACTCCTCGGATATCCAACACCAAGACGACACCGACACATATGATTACATTGAATTATATCATTTTCTCAAATTATTATAAGTCTGTGACCAGTGTCCGTGTCTGCTTCATAGATTCCAACACACATGCAGAAATATAAATAAGTGTTTAATAGCTATGTACTATCGTTCAATTAAATATTCAAATCGCGTGGTTTCTACCATAGTAGTCAATCTCGGATAACGGTGATACATAAAAGAAGTTTTCAGGAAAGAGAGGTGGGTTCCTTAGACCGCTTAAATACCAAGTCTTTCTTTGCCAGAATCCCTCTCATACGACCTTTTTACAATACGACACCTTACTTCTGTCATGGGGTAGGGTAATTAAAGTGGGTTCTAGGTAATTTTGCTAGTGATAATTTTGAAATATAGGAGTGTTGCTTTACTAGTATAATACACATGAGCAGTGGCAGCTACATCTAATTCAATGGTAGTGACAATATTCTATATGGCAAGGTACTATTGGCAGTATTTTGACATTAAAAAAAATGCTAGGATAGGAACACTCTCATTATAGCACCATCTCTAACATTCATTCTTCTATTGGTAAAATTCATGTGAGTCTCACTACTTTATGTGAGATCTATTTTCAATGTGTGGTACCCATATTGATTTCATCCAATAAAAGAGTGGATGTTAGAGAGAATGTTAGAAAGAGAGTATCCATAACACTCCTATTTGAAATTAATAAATAGTTACGCATAATACATACACATTAATTACACTTTTTTTTAACAAGTAGTCTACCGGTTAGAAATTTACCTCTTAAGATGAATATGTGGGGAATTTGAGGTTCGAACTATAACCCTACATATATAATGCAATGTCCCTACCAACTGAGTTAAACTCACGGAGACTACATGACATTTTTTTAAATGCCTAAAAGAAGTATGGATCGGTGGTGGAAGATGTTGGTGGTTTGGTGCCAGATGAAATTGAGAAGTTTATCGGGCAATCGGTAATAACCGGTTATCACAAAATGGCAACCGACCCGTTTTTTCTTTCTTTTCAAAATGGACTGGATCAGGTCAAACGAAAGTGGTTTGAGCTTTTCCAATGTGGTTCATCATATTTACAGTTTTGGGCCCGAATAACCAGTTGTTAAGTTGAAAGGAAAATTCTATCGGGCAGCTGTCAGATCAGAGATGTTGTATGGTACAAAGTGATGAGCGGTTAATAACCAACACAAGAATAAAGTTAGCATAGCGGAGATGAGGATGTTGCATTGGATGTCTATTAAGAATAGAAATGATATAATTATGAATGACACTATTAGAGAGAGATGGGGTAACAACGTCTTCTATGGTAGAAAAGATGGTACAAAATAGGCTTAGGTGGTTTGGACATGTAGGGAGAAGACTTGTAAATATTGTAGTAAAAAAAAATAGATCACATGGAGGAGAGTCAAATCAAAAAAGGTAGAGAAAGACCTAGAAAAACTACAAGAGGAACTATTAGTAAAGATTTAGAAATTAATGATTTGGATTAAAATAAGGTTTATTATAAAAACATAAGTGTAATTTAATCAATTTAACAAACTTTACTTAATAGGATAAGGCTTGGTTGTTGCTGCTATTGTTACTAGACTAATTATAACTAATCTAGAATACCATACCTTAATAAACACACAAAACTCAAAAATATTCACACAAACACACATAGCAGAAAGAGAACAAGGAAGATATTTTCAATCAACTCCTATTCTAATATTTATAGTATATCATATATTCCTGAAGCTTCAAATACTAAATCTCTCTTCTCACATAGAAAGAAAGATAAACACTTTCAAATTATTTTTTGAACAAGAAACACTTTCAAATTATTTTCTGAACAAGAAACACTTTCAAATAATTGAAAAGCATGGCATGCAAAGTCCAATTAAATAGAATATCAGGGGCTCTTATGTAGGAGTCCAAATGAATAACTTTCACAAATGAAAAGAAAACCAAAGAATAAATATTTCAGTGGAATCAAATTACAGTCCAAAATAATTAAGTTATTCATTTACTCCATAAATAGAAGCTCAGGCTCAGAGAATGATTGGAGTCATTGTGACCGAAATTACATCATTAACAAAATGTATCTTATGGTTTGGCCAACCTTATATTCTAAAAGAATATAAAAATTCAAGAGTAAGTCCACCATTTCTATCAATAAAAATAGAGAAAGCAAACAATAATGAGTTACATAATACCCTAGTTCAAAACAATAACATATACCCATCTAGTCCCACTCATGAATTAAAGAATCATAACAGTAAATGACTTAATGAAGTATAAAAGAATCAGTGAAGCACTAACACACGACATTGACATGTAATTTGAGAAAATGGAAGAAATTAAATGGAGCCATGTATGTCGTGACTGATACCAGACACGCCTTCAATCTAAAGTATCATGAGAGACAGATCCAAGGGTGTGCACCTGGAATGGTAGAGAAAATATAGGATCGAAAAGCATGATTGCATTTCAAAGCATCATCACAATGCTGGAAATCAAATTGTGATTGAAATGTAGAATCTAGATCTTGAGTATCCACATAGCCCGTAATGACATCCCTTATGGATTATCCTAATAGGTTCAGTCATTTTGTTTGAAATAGATATATTTCAAACAAAATTTTATTGCTATGTATTTTTCCCGGGTTTTTTCTTTCACATATAGAAACCTATCAGTGAATATTTGTAATATCAAGGATAGAGTATCAACTGCAAACCTGAATTGCTGGTGCAAATAGCAATCTGGAACATTTTAAATCATATGTATGTATTTATTTATTTCTAGGATAAGAAATGAAACAGAGCACAAGATTTATCTCAAGTGCAAGTAAGTCATAATTAATTAGAATAAGCCACGTTAAAGATATAATAATAAAAGCCAAACCAACTCAACAAAAATGCATAAGTGTTTCCAAATCAAAATGGAAGCATAAATACTTGTTTTTCAGCCAAGAGAAATATAAAATATAAATACGTAGCAGCTGATCCCAAAAGCGGGATAGCGTATAGCGGTGTGACAGATAGCAGCGGTCACCGGTATTTGATTGTTTTTTGAACAAATTACATGAATAATGGTACAAAGTATAAACAAACTTATATATTTCTAAAAAAAACTATATTTAACTTATTATATGTAACAATCAAATCTCATGAGACATTCATAAAACAAAACACCAAAAAACAAAAGATAGAGGAACAGATAAAAAATAAATAAAAATCAAGAGAAACCATAAAACAAAAGTCAATTTGGTTTTAAGTATCCCCAAAATGCCCTAAAATCAACTTAGAAATTTGGAAACCACACAAAATGTTTTAATAATATAGTCAATTTGGAAATTTTCAACTAAAATCAAGCAGCCGCTATCACGAATAGCGTAGTGGTATGCGCCGATACGCTACTCGCGGCCGCTATAGCGCTGCTATCGGCAGCTTTTGACTACTTTTGTTTCTGCGCGTCTTAATTTCAACTAAATCATCTTTAAACATAACATGACAATATAAACAAACCATGGGATTTGAATGAATGAAAGTGGAAAAGGGGTTTGCAGTAGAGGCATACATCAAAGTCAATAAACATTTATACATCTGTCCAGAAACTAAACATAATGGTGAAATGTGAACAAAAATTCGCAAAAATTAAGAAACAACGAAGGGAATCAAAATTGCACAAAAAATTCCAAAGCAGAAATTGAATAACCTAAATTCCAAAATCAATTAAATACAGAATTGGAAAAATCAATGGAAGAAAAATAAAATCGATAGAAAAAATAAGCTAAGAAGAAAATTATAACGAACATTAAGAAATGGAGAAGAATAAAAAGCGTTTAAAACAGAAAGATAACCGAATTGACAGAGTTAGATATTTGAGAGAGAGCGCGCAGAGAGAAGATTGCTAGGGTTAGGGTTCGTACCTGAAGCTAGAGATCTACTTGTTTTGTTCAATGATGCAAAATGAAGATGACAGAGAAACGCGATTTCTACTACTCCAAGAGCCAGAAACGTTTTTGTGTAGTTTTTGTGTTATATATATACGGGCTTACCCACTTGGCCCAGTATTGTAATCTAGAGTTGAGCTATGATAAGTTCTTGCTATTTGCACCCGTTTTAGTTTTTATATGCATAGGTTCCATCCACTTTCCTCCTATTTGTGGTGCATCCAGCAATAAATGTAACTAACTCTTTTAGCCGAGATTTGAACTTTGGTTTATCATGTAGTGAAAGTCCGACTTCTTTCGTTAGACTCAATTGTTGGTCAATGTTATTTTTTACTATAGCTTAGCGAGAGCGTGTGACTCCTTTAAATGATTAGAATATATGACAAGTGAATTTTTATACTTTTGGTGGAACATGAGACCGTCAATATTGTGGTTTCATGTTTATTGAATAATTGATCAACATGGTTTATAATACAATCTAGACATCAGTTACTCAATGAAACTGAAAAAGAAGTATTTATTTATAATGGTGAACAAATAGAGTAAATTGTATAAATAGACTATGTTATACCTTAAACGATTGGTGTGACGCTAAATTAGTTTGTCATGTTTAATTTGCATGTAGTATGCTTTTAAAATTGAATTTTAGCTTTCCAGAACACTACTCCAACATGAATTTTTATTAGTGAGATAATATTAAATGGTGAAAAGTGGATGAAAAACCGAAAATCAACTTAAATAATTTTACTTTAAATTGATGTTGATAGAGAGAAAGTCTAAGATGGTGGCAAACACAAACAAAATATGCTTAGGCACACTCACTTAAAAAAGAAAAATTTAAAGATAAAAGTAAAGAATGATGTAACTAATTTATTTTTTTTAATTTTATCGTTTGTGTGTCTGCGCGTCCATATACTTTTAGTTTGGAATTGTGACTATGCAGGAGTTTCTCGTTGACAGAAATATGAACATGTTGTGGGGCAACATCTAAAATATCTTGTGATTCTTATGAAAGCAAGTTATATCGTGCACACGTCATTCAAGTGGTGCATGGTACAAGAAAAGCTCATTGGGACAATGTAAATTTAAGTCTAGCTATAACAATAGGCTCCGTAGGAGTAATGTTATTCCCATAAAAGAAAACAGCTCTCTTGGTGTAATGGATCCTAGGACGGAGTTTCTTGCGGGGGAATATGATTCGTGATGTGGGGGCGGTGGTGGCTGCTGGTGAGAGATGCGGCATAGCAAAGGAAAATTGAAAATTACAATAAAATTTGCAGTGACATCAAGGACTAAACTAACAGAAGCAAATTTTAGGGTTGCTTTGGATTTCACCCCATTAACTAATGTGATGGTATAAACCAGGCTCCGTATTTGGCGGAGTAGGTGAGCGCACTCGTGAGGGAAATGGTCTTTATATGGAAATGAAAGAATCCACAGTTCTGCAACATAATCCATTTTTTTTCAGGGACAAACTCTTTTCACTACCAAATAATTATGATATCTTACCTAGCAATGAAATGAAAGTATATAAAAGATTAGAGCAAATTTGAAATCCCTTATATTCATGTTATGCTACCGCCAAAAAACCTACTGTTTCTGTATTATTTACATCGAAATAGAATGTGAATAATGCATTATAATCTACAAGGACTGCATAGCATGAAGCCTTTCCAGGCCAACATATAAAAGGTTAGGGGACAAAAATAATGAAGAATTGAATATTGAAAATTCAGAAACACAACTCATTATATATGATCAAAACAGCAGCACTATAATATTTTCAGACATATCTTGACCTTAGCAACAGCGAGTTTACGTTGCTTAGAAACCTTACTGCTTTCTTCATTATGATTTCTTACATCTACAGATCAACAACCGGCAGCTTTCAGAAAGTTATCAAAGGGACTCGCTGTTGGCAATTGGAATAAGTGAGGTTGATCTTGATATTCTGCTCCACACAAATTTGGAACCGGGCCAGAAGTTGGTTGGTACAATTCAACAAAATTATCATCAAAGAGAGGAGTTTCCACCTGCATGTATATATAAACTTAATTAGATATTCCATTTAAAAAAATTAAATGTAAATACTAATGTAATAAAGTTGTTGGCCATAATAAAGGCATTAGCCTTAAAGTTGTAGACATATATGTTTAATAAATGTGGATACAAAAGCAAGGAAGTACCTTCTGATTGTCCACATGGGAAGATGAATTCATATTTTTCAATTCATTATCGTGATTCGGTAAAGGGGGATTTGCTGAACATTCTTGCTTCTGAACGTTACTCATCAATCTGGACATCTCGCGCTTTCCCATCATAAGTACCTCACAGTTATCAGCCATATGCTCATAAGGCGTATCAAATGCAGTTGATACAGAAATCCTCCCAGCAGCAGAATGGGATGGGTCGAAAACCTGCACTCAAAAGTGTGGTGCCAAATTTTGTATCATTGATATGAGAAGAGCTTATAATACAATCCAATGAAAACAAAATGTATGAGGGCAAGAAATGTGTCACATACTAATTCTAAAAGTTGATTAGCACTCAAAAGGCTAGGGACCTCTGTGGACAATCTTGGACTTTGTTTTAATTGACTTTCAAATAATTCATAAATAAAGTCGTCGTCAATTGTTGAAGCATCCTGAAAGTAACAACGTCGGTCACAATTTGCAATTATCAACAAAGAAAAGAAGAACATATAGACATTTATTAGTTTTGGAACAAAATTCATGCTTCGGAAATCCACATGACACACCTTTCTGGGAACATTCAAGGTCAACTGAGATCCAAGTTCACATGTAGCATCCGGTGAGAATTCTTCTAGCAGTTTCTCCTTTATTGACAATAATTCAGCCTGCACAAAAGACCAAAGGTTCGCAATGTTGAGAAATGTGAATATCTTTGACCCTTGACTGTCCAAAGCATATACAAGAAGCAAGGGCTTTACTTTCGAAAAAATGTCCAAGCTTCTTAAGATTTCAGAAGCAAAGGATTCCTGTGTTTGGTGTGCCGAAGTCAATAATTCTGAAAGTGTTTGTAAGGCCCTCTCATCATCTTCTTTGGATCCATAGTTGATGGTCAAATTGTCAGGTGCAAAGCTGACCGCCTGCAACTTGTCTTCAACTAAATGAAGGAAGGGGTCAACCTGATTCCAGAATGTAAAAACTAAGGGTTTAAAATATGATTTATTTCCAAGAATCCCCTAAAAGAGAATCCAAGATCACGTCTTTAAATTTGATGGCAAATGCTAACCAATGCCTTATGTAACATGTTGCTTTCCAATAAGCAATTTTTATTCCTTAACCAGTTCCCTATCTATTAATTTGATGGCTTGATCTGAGACATCACATACATTGTTGAAACATATGTCTTACCTTTCCCTCTGTAAGAACTTCTTTGGTACTATGGAAAAGAGGGACTATGTTGTACGCTTTTGAAGAAAACATAATCATCGAAATTGCCAAAATAAAGAGTGATCTCCGACGAGATGGTGGCAACGGTCCTGCAAAAACAGTAGGAATTAATAGCTGAAAGGATTGACATTCCAACATCACAGTAAGTTTGCACTATCCTGTTATCTTTTTAGCATCCACTCTCAATAGAAATGTATCCGGTTTATAGTAAAATGGATATAAAGAATATTTTCCAAATGGTGGTTTATTTTGCAAGACTTGCTTGGTCAGCAGCTTGTGTAATTCATGAAAAGTACTAGTTTCTTATCAATCACAACGCAACATTTCACATTCAACTGGTTGCTCAACGTTGAGCCGCTCAACATTGCAATTCACATCCTTTTGGCTTCAAATTTCTTATAGGAACAAAAAAGTCCCTCTTGCTTGAGAAATTTACCAAGAAATCCTCAAATAGTTGATGGATGAACTCAAGATAACCTAAGGAGCTGTCGCATTTCTTCTATCTCCTTAGGTAATAAAAAACTCTTTCTTCTTCCTTGCAAATCAAAGTAGCACCTCATATACTAGGAACCAATCACTAGTCCTCCGCAACCCATGGTCAGCAGAAATAGGAGCTGCAGAGGCACATGGTGGGGCTTCCATTATCTACAATATTGTGGCTCAAAATCGGCATTTAATAGACTTTTTTACCAAACATATTTTAGTGTTAACCTAGCTTTTGAACTTAAAAACTTATTTCATACCAATAAAAAGTTTAAATTATGTGTCAACATTGCTTACCTATTAGACTAGATTTAGTGCTAAGTTTATCATAACTGAAAGCTCACCTTCTTTAAGAGAAATTTTCCATAAAGAAAATGCAAGCTGAAAACTCCGAATTATTAACTCCTTAAAAGATTTCTGCAAAGACAATAAATTTGGAAAGTTATATAAAATAAAATTACGGATGTAGACAGCCTCTATGTCAGCAGTGTGATCCATGAACAATGCAAACTGACATACAAGATCTTAGCATGAATAATCAAAAACTATAAGTAACATCACTGACATTCATATTCCATCAAACATTCATGAGAGCAATATGAAATCTACGTTACCATTATAGTTTGAAGGGAAATACATATATTTCTAGCAACAAAGTTGAGTCCCTGTATTCATTTTAGAGACAATAGATGAATAGAGTAGTATTAAAATTATACAAGTCATAAATAATAATGTTACATCAAAGTTGTTGATGACAAGAGAGTTAAAGTTGCAGAAACACACCTCAACACTGTCAATAAACAACCCACAAAACATGCTGTAATGTTAGAGCAGCACCAAAGAGTGCAACCAATATCACAGTTACAATTAACCGAGTTCCTTTGATTTGTAAAAATATTGCAAGTATCACATATTATCATGAAAAAGGAAACATAGCATCATACAAAGAGAAGGGACCCTTTAAAAATTATTCAGATCACATAAGAAGATATAGCATAATCATGAATCCAGTTACCACCTTAGTTCTAGAAACAAGCAACACCAAGCTGTATGTATAAGCAATTGCTTCGTAATTTGCAGGCATATTTTCAGGAGAGGTAGACTGTGCCCAAATTGATGATACTAATCGGCTTATCTGATGCCTACTCAGCTTGAGGGAAACAACCTCCTATTCTCAATTTAAAAGAAGACCATAAATAATGTTAACCATGATAACATCCAATTCAAGCTACCAAAAAAACAGAACTCTGTGGTTAGAATGGAAGTGTTTAAGCATGATAACATCATATCTGTAGTGTATACTCAAATGAAAGACTCACCAAGTTCTGATTGTCACTGTTATCCATTTTATTTGGTAGAGGAGGGTTATTCACGCTATAAACCCGACTATGGCTTGACTTCAATCTGTTTATGATCCCAACATTGTTATTAGCTGGTGTTACATTTTCTTTGTTATACTGACTTAATCTTACACTTGAAGAGCGTTTCTGCGATCTTAGTTTCTGAAATAAAGAAGCTGAAGAGGAGAAAAAAGATACTGCTTTTGAAAGTGTTCGTGGAACACCCAATGCTTTGGGATCAGATGCAGTTGGCACAAGAATGACAGAAAAAATGCGATGAGCTACCACTCGTGTCTCATGATCTGGATGGACCATAGCCAAGAGTAGTTGGTGAAACAATGCTTCAGGGAATGCCTATGGAGGAAAGTAAGGTTACTTTTAGTATCAAATTTATCCATGAAACTCGAATCCACAAAGCATAGAGGAAAAAAATTAAAGCACGTATATCGATTCCTTGCCTTTTTCTGATCGGACAAGTTCGATGAGGTGGCTACAATTTGAGAAGTTCGATAGACGGCATAGACTGTGGTTCTTGATGTCATTGTAATAGTTGAGATATTCTCTAACATCACAGCCATAACATCAAAAATTGGGTCTGCTTCTCCAACCTGTTTATGAGAATGTAACACCAACAAAACAATAAATACTTCAAATATTGTGAATGTTTAGAAATAAACTTGATTAAAACTTGTGGAGGTACCTTATTTGCTAAGAGAACTAGGCATTTATCGACAACTTCCTGGAAATTCTTATTCCAATTGATTACATCAGTGTCCAAATTGGAGTTATCTAGGCTGCAGTGTATGGTCTTCCGAAAATGTCTCATCATGTCGCTTACTGCACCAATGATAGACACAGACGGTTGGACCTTTGCATATTGGGCAAGTGAAGTCGCCACCTCAACAATGTCCAGCTGCATGTTGGGTTCTTTAAGGACAGTTTTATGATCTATATGCTTAATTAACATTGAGAGCAATACATGTGTGTTTTTCTCTGCAACAACCAGATGGAGGAAAAATAATAGAGGAAACTTGGAGCGATTAACAAATGATTATATGACATAGGAGAAATTTATGGTCAAGCAAGAAAAATAGTATACCAGAATCATCCATCAAAAATAATATGTCCTTCAACACAGAACAAGCAAGACCATGTTTTATAGACCATAAATTTCCGTTATCGAAGTATCGGAATAAAGATTCCATTACACGACGTATAGTAGTCCCTTCCTTGGCTAAATTGGCCATATTATGTAGGCAAACCCCGGACCAAAAAGAGGGATTCTTGTCATCTTCCCTGCATTCATTTATGAAACATAAACATTGAAAGTTAATGAAATAAATAGAACACAATCCATTTCAAAGATCTTCTGCTGATAAAAACAATTACATTGCAAAATTTACTTCGCCTTTGTCGTTAACAACTTTACTCCACGATGGGTTTCTCTTTTTGACATCTAGCATAATTTGATCCTCGTTTCTGGTGTCGGTACCTTGTTCCTCATGATCTAGACTTTCTGAATTTTCTTTAGGAACTTCATAGTTTTCCAAGACAGCTGAAACAATCTATATAATGCAGAGAAATTTTCACTATAGATTGAACAATATATTTGATAGTTTTTATCAAAACCAATACAAATTATTATACGAGGATGCAATCAAAACTCAGAAGTAAGAGTTAGCCACACCAATATGATTCTTACAAAAATGCCCCAGCATTAATTTTCTGAGTCTTGCCCTCATATTCTCCATGACTATTTCATTGATAATTTCATATATTTACTGATAAAAATGAAGGTCACTCTCATTTCAGAAGGGGAATTATACTATTTCATTTATCACCCTCAAGTTATTTTGTAATAAGAAGTATTTTGGAGAAAAATAAGCAGACCACACAATATTCTATACAATATGCTGTAAGATTAACTACATATATATTGTATCTAAAGAAAAAAATACAAAATTCATTATAAGCCAATATGAGAAAAATCAGAAAAATAAGTAGTCATAACATTAAAGGAGTAAATAATGTACTTACATTATCAAATTCAACTGATATGTGAGAGTGTTCGCCCATAAACCGAACCTACAGAGCAAAGTAATTGATTTAATTATAGAGGATATGTATACAGATTATACTACCCTCGAACAAAGGAGTTAAGAACAATGGTGGGATCATAAAATAAATACCATTGATGAAAGAGCTTTCAAACCAGCTGAACAGCGAATTCTGGCACCTTCATCTTCCCCCGTTTCTTGAGTCAATTGACAAAGCTTTGGGATAACACCTTCTAAGTTGAACAGGTAACTTCCATCAACCTGAAAAAAATTAAAATATACGCGAGTCTCAAGCGTTCTTCGGGTCAAAATTTAGAAGGATAACAAGAAATTTGCAATTGTTATTTTATATTATTAGTCCCCTTAAGTTAAAACATGTATCAGTAGAAGAAATGAAACAAACCTGATTATTTACAAAATCAAAAAGAATGTTACATCCAATAACTCTCATTTCATCCTGCCGTGTTTGATCCAGCAGGGTTTGGATAATACTTAGTAAGCTATTAGCAAACAGTGGCCTATCAATAAACAGAAACAATAAATGCACCACATGTTTATAATCTCAATTCCACAATGTTAAGCAAAGAGCAAAAAAAGAACTTCATGTTAATTTAACAGATATTAACTTCAAAGATACTTTAATAGCCATTTATTAAGCCACCTAATACAAGCATAAAATAAAATAGATATGAACTCACATTTGTTCTTTACAAGAAGACAAAAATTTCTTATAGATACACATGACAATTCTTGTTGAGTGAATATTCTCATTTCGTAGCTCCTTGTAACACCTTTGCTCAAGCGCTGTCACAATCTGATCACCAATTACATAGCTTTAGTGAGCGACCAAACAAACCTTTAAGCATTTAGAAACTTGAGTGTTTCATATATAACAATGTCAATGACTAAGACGCTTTTTCTTTTGTTAAAATAGTTCATACCTTTGGGATGCGTAAAGGATTTTTGGCAGCATAATCACAAAGTTTTCCTATTTTCCTATCATTTGGACCTTCCTCCTGTGTCAACTCATACACAAAATAAAAAGAAAATCAATACAGCCAGGATATCATGACACTTACATATCTCTTGTTTAATTTTATGTGATACATAAACCTAAAGGTCACTATCATGCAACAATGGATTTTTCAAATAGTACAGAACAATACTATACTTTCATTGCTTAGCTAGATGGAAGCATTATAAGCATATACATAAATGAATATTTTTGTGCCTTAAACCACTGTATTACCACAATTGACATCAAACCAACATAAATTACAATCCATTACAGATAATTACTTCCTTCAACATGGCTACATTATATGAATTTGGCTCTTCTAAAGACCAACGCACTTTAGAGAGTCAAGTAAGTGATCCCAATATCAACTGTCGATGAGATTACTTACTTTACATCTAAAGTGAATTGATCCGGTTAGACTTTAGAGGTGAAAAATCTACTATACATATGCAATGTGGCGTGACTAGAGCGGCATTGAACCATCCGAAAAAGGAAATAAAACAGAAAACATAAAAAGCTGACCTGATTACGAGGGAAAATGTCGGCAATGAGCTTCTTGTATCTCTTGACAGGCTGCCTAGATCTTGCCCTCAAAGAAGGGCAGCAGAAACAAAGGGAACCACAAGCAGGCAGAACTTGGCGGGAAACAACACCGGATACCGTAGTCATTTACAAATTCCAACATTAACCAATTGATTTAGTTTTGAGGAAATTCACAAAATCTGAACCAAGTTTGGTTTGAAGTTTTCTCTCTCTTTCCCTTCTTACACCAATCAGAAAAATCCGACGTTGAACGTGAAGAAGGGAAAGAAAGGCCAAAACATCAAATGGGCAGGCTTCAAATTGAATCACCACCCTCCAGATAGCAAAATCTGAATGTAATCAAATTTGGCCTAATATGGGAAAATGCAGCACTAGAATTTGTTCCTCTAAGGGATAATAAGCAAAATGTAGTTTACAACGAGGTTAATATTGATATATTAATAATGTTAAGATGATGCATGAAGAGGGTGGGAATTAAGTTATCCCTTAAAACAAGGAAAAATGTTTGTGACAAAAAGAAGAATAAAAAAGTTGATACAATGTGATGTGATGATATATGAATATGAATTCATGTGGTTGGGCTGTCAGAGAAAGAATTGTTTGTAATGAAAAAAAAAGGGAAACAATGGAGGAAAGGCAAATGTGCAGAACATTGTAATGGTTTCTGGGCCCACATTCACCCTCTTCCTTTTCCTTCTCCTCTTCTTCCTCTATAGTTTATGTTAATAATTGGTTGATTAAATTAATTATTATTTTTTTTGACAAAATTAATTAATTAGTTATGTGTTTCTCAAAACAACAAGAAGATTAATTATTGTGAGGCACGTCAACATGCATCATTGCATCATGTAACCCCTCACCTTAAAATAGAGTCCTTGTTTTTTAATTATTTATTTGAAGAAAAAAAATACATTTTTTTTATTCCTGCACACATATATTTTTATATGATTCTTTTTTTTTTTTCACAAATTTTTATATTGAAAGAAATGTCCATTACAATTTATTCCATGACAATTATTATTAGTTTGATTCACATGGTGAGTTGTTGTTGTTATTATACTCCTTTTTTTCTCAAACTATATGTATTTTCACAATTTCATACAATAAAAAATTTGATTAATGTTGTATAAAAAAGAAAAATTATGAGTTATTTTACGGTAGTATTTTTAGTTAATGATATGAAAAAGATAAATTAAATATTAAAAAAAGATAGAACAATAAATAACAAAAGGTATAATAAGAAGGAAGCAATAATGAGTCGATGATATTACAAAACAGTATATAATTCAAGACAAACACATTTTGCTAGAATGACATAATTTGAGAAAGGAAATTTTTTTCATTGAGTTTGCAAACATATGAAGCTTTAGCCCAATCATTCAATGTTAATATTTTGTTCTTAGTTTGATCCTCAATGTCATGCAAGATAGTCGATAAGAAAAAAAAACATAAATAGAAAACAAACTTGTAAATTGACAATTTACTACCGATTGAAAATTAAAACTGCCTAGAGTTTATTTAACTAACGAGAAGAGTTCAATTTTAATCTATATTAAATGGAAGAACTTCATGACTCAATGTGGGGAAAAAATGTCAATCAACATACTCTTAAAAGAAATATCTTAAATTTTTACAAAATAAACAATTTTCTTAACAAAACTATTCAAAATAATCTAATGTATCACGCTTTATATGCTCAGTGTTAAAAAGTTAGAAGAATGAAAAATTAAAATTAGAAATAATTTATCAATTTATTTTGTTTTATATCTTGTAAATTTCTACATTTATTATTATTTTTAAAAAAAAAATTGATTTATGTAGGCACCAACAATTATTTTATGGTCACAAAAAAATCTATATATTTTAAAGTAAAAAATAGTTGTGGTACTCGGGTCCTTTTAAGAGTTGACGTTCATGATAATTTTTACTACATCGATGTTGATCCAATGATAGTGTTTTTCGCTTGGGTGACTTCAATTACCTTACAATATCAATACACACGATACATTAGTTAGTGTACATGTAGCTCTTTATATGGTTCAACTCGGATTAAAAACATCAATTATTAAGACTTACGACGATAATCAACTCTTATTCACTTTGCCAAAAAAACAATTCATAAAAATAAAATAAAATAAAATCTGATACAAGAAAAGAAATGTCCAAGATAGCATATTCTTTGCCACTACCTTATCATCTTAAACATATCAATTGGGCTAAAATATATTAAAAGAGGCATATTTATTAAGCCTAAAATAAATCAATTAACAATTTCACCTGTGAATACTAGTAATACACAAGGTTCTTCTCATGAGGATTCATTCACTTCCTCAAACTCTTATTGGTTTTATAATAAAACCTGGTCTCTTCACCACCTGCACATACAATAATATACTTACATTACAAGAAAGCTACCAAAAAAATTACACAAACATACTATACTGTTTTTTTCCCAAGTAATTTAGTATGGTACTAGAACCCTCTCTAAAATCCATTAATAGTATCCAATTAAGGGCTTTTCTCACTCAAAAAGGAAGCTAGTCCTTATATTATTCTTAATTACTTTGAATAAAGGCACTAACATGATACTTAACAAAGGAAAAATGAAGAATGCCAAGTTAACAAGAAATTGTTCGGAAAAACTTACTTCAGGCCGATTAAGAAGTCCAGTTGCAGTTGTAGGGTTACATTCAGGTCCAACGGGCATACGCATGTTCTGTTCAAAGGCCTCTTTAGAAGTATGAGGGTAAGGCAACACTTTTGTATAGAGTTTCTCAGTCTGCAACATCCAAAAGAATAAAATTAAAACATACTCCATTATTTAACTGAGAAAATAATACCAAACCCCAAAATTTAAAAATGTAAATCAAGAATAAACAACTCCTCAAATTTCTTATTGGAGAAGAAATTATTGCATCCATGAATGTTGATGTCTATGATCTGGAAACATATGTCCTAAACCTTGTATTTTACGTCACTAACCTTTTTACTTGATTTCTCTGAGATGATCGCATTTTTTAGTTGAGTATCATTTCTCTTCTTAAGAGTTTGATCTCTTTTTCTAAGGGCATCTTTATATTGTTTATGCAGCCCATTTGGTAAACCTTTCTTTTGTTGTGTATCTGTCCATTGGCCCCAACCAAGACGTAATATAGGCTTTTCTGGCTCAGGACTTTCTTCATTGAGGATCTTCTACTTATCCTTTTGAAATTCAGCTTCCACATCATCCCCCGCAAAAGTTTGTCGAATGAGCTCCTCTTGAGATGGAAGTTCATAAGATGGTTTAGATGTAGAAGTCGGAATTCCACCCACCATCTTTCCTTCACTGTCTGTGTCCGTGTCGCTACCCTCAGTGTGCTAGAAGAGAAAAGGACAACATAATAAGGCCAAACCAATAGTTCAATTTATATTCTTGACAAACAAAAATGAGTGGCATACCTTTATATTTTGCCTAACATGGGCTTTAGCCTTTCCAAATACTCTTCGGCCACTGGTATATTTCAATACCTCTGCCCTCTTGAAATATTGTTTCATAGCAACTTCAGAGTCCATTTCAATCCGAGAAGACTCTGCCTTCAACCTATCTTTCTTCAGGCGACGATGAAATGTCCCTGACTTTATCTTTTTAATACGTTTTGCCTTCTTTTCATGCACCATAAACGACATGAAACAATGTAAATCATTCATACACAGATAAATACAAGTCAAATGCATCACAGACAACATCAATAAAAAAAAAGCTTGCAAACAGAAACATAACAATGTGGTTAATGCTTACTTTATTCTTAAACTCAAAAAGACGCGGGGAACATTGAAAAGCACTAGAAATTTGAATACAGGCTAAACATCTCAAAATACATTTGAACTTAAAATTTTCATATTATGCTAGTCAAGAGGGTTATGGCTTGTCTACTACGTCATCACATAATGTATCAAGAAGATATACATAACTTTTGGCAGTAGTAATTGAATGTGAAATTAAAGTCAATTTTTTATTTATCCATGCTGCTAAAATTTTCCACATAACTTGATAAAAGGGTAAAAGACTTGAGGACGCTAAGAAAGTGAGGGAGAAGCAAAAGAAATATTAAAAAAGATATGAATTTTTTTCTCTGAATCATGGGCTGATACTTTGTGACATGCTTTTTTGATATATCATATGCTACCTTCCTTTCTACCTCGGCTTGATCAGCCTCTGGAAGTGGTGTATGCATAGTTGTAGCATTCTTCTCAATTGATCGACAAGATTTGGATTAAGAAGATCCTCTATGGTAATGAGTCCATCACCACACACAACCTCGCAATCAGATTCAGACTCTGGTTGAAAAGCATCACTCATAGTCAACTTCTTATTCTCAGCATTACCTTGAAAAGTCTCAGTATGTTTTGGCCCATTATGCAATCAATGCAGATTAAAATCGATTTTTTTTTTCGTGATTATTTTTATTTTATTGTTTTGAATTTTTTTATGATTTTTATAATGTTTCATCTGTATGTTTTATATTTGTGAAAAAAAACTTGTTTTATGTTACGAATTTATCAATTATCTAGAGTCCGAGATCATACGTAAAGATTTGGAATGTGATTATTCATTTACCTGTTTGTATATCCTATTTTGCCTTTATAAAATAAAAATATTACATTTATAAAGAGAATAATATACAAAGTCTTTATCTTCTCTATCTTTGATCTTAATATTTAATTTATTTCATAACATGTTATCAACACAAACAAATTTGTTGAATCATGAATGTTTAGATTACCGCTCTTTTGAAGATCCTACGTGAAAAATAAATTTGAAAAAAAATATGCTTTTGTTCTATCTCTCATCATCCTTTCAACTAAACAATGTGCATGACATTGTATTCATAAATGATTGTTGCATTCATTCTTTTGTACGACAAACTGCAAGTTTCTTCTAATGTGTTAAATCATAGACATCGATCAAACATGTTAATGTTATTTTTTTCAAATAGAGATTATTTTTTTCAACTAATTTGACTAAGATCTCATTTTCCTCACTTGAAACATATTGAATGCATGTGAGAATTGATATTGAACATATAGTAGCATGTGTTCCTATTTAAAAATGGGTTTGAAGAACCATTCATTAAACTTAATTAATTGTACGATCAATATAAATGAGATAAGATCTTTCAACTTTCTACTTGAGAATATGAAATATTTTATTTAGAGACACCGATTCTCATCAAGTCAACAATTTACCATACGCAAGTCATCTCCTAGCTCATAATTTGATTTTTGGTTTGTAAACCTAATATTTCCTATATAAGTATTTTTTGGAAGTGTTGTCTATGTTCCAATTGCTCCAATATAATGCACTTAGTTGGATGGGAAAAGAATATTGAGAAATTATAATTGACACCAATCTTCACATATTGTAAAATATCTTGAATAAATAAATGGAGATTAATTTATAGCTAAGTAGATTGGTTATCAATTGATAACTTAAATTTTCAAATATTAGGGGAAAAGAATAAGCAACTTAATATATGAACCAGAAGTTCAAATGAATCATTTGAAATAAATTATTATTGTCTCATCTTGATCCTCGTATAAATTATTGTGAACGAGATGTTGAAAATATGATTTCATTTGCAAAGTTAAGCAAACAAAATATCAGTTGATAATGCTCTTATCAAAATAGATGTTCACATTGGATAATCTAATATTGCAAAATTGCAAATGAATCTTAACTGCGTCTGAAGCGTGATAGACCAATCGGCTCCAACTTTCACATGATGTATCTTTCAGTTCCAACTTAATTGATCATGTATCTGAAATTTATGTATATAAACAGATATCGATAAACTATATCATGAATGAAATGTGATGGAACTGAAATAAAAACAACGTTGACGATGTTTTTACATAAAATATACCACTATATATGAAAAATTAGGTCTATTTAGGATTATATAGACAATACAATAATTGACTAAATGGAAAGATGCATTTGATGTGAAATAAACTAGCTTTTGGAAACAATGGTTTTTGGACTAGTAGCCCATCTATTCGAAGATGTAAAAATAAAATGAGAATCATGAAATATTTATATATAAACTTTGGCTTATTGTTTGAGAGTATTGGTGAAAATTTACTATCAATTTTAAATAGACGTATCTATCTAAAGTGAATTGAAGTACATTGCCATACTTGATTAAGTCCAGCACCACTTGAAAGACTTAATCTATATATGAAATATATGTTACAATATATGACCCACTTGACATTTTATATAAAATTCCCGAAAGTATTTAACTTTAATGAGGGATATCATTGATGGACATCCCATGAGGAGTGTTGTGAATATACTTTCTCCGATCTCGAATGAAAGAAACAAAAAAATGATGGTCTCAAATGTAAGCATAAGTATACAAAAGTCATCATATTAAATGTCACTATTCCAATTTTACCCTCATTAACTTTATCCGGTTTGTTTCATGTTTAACACTTTCCAAAGATTTTCCATCGGTAGAAAGTCATGTTTCCTTATAAAATGTTTCTATCATTGATGTCCGAATGTGACTAGAAAATGATTCCAAGACAAGGGAAAAATTGGGAAAATAGAAATGCATGCAATCCATTTTCTTAATAGGTCTGCCTTTATTTTTGTTTCTTACATTCAAGACCGAATGAAATATAAATTAGTGGATGTTCATCTATTAACCTTCCACATACTTGGAACTCTCATTAGTAAGTGGACCGTAACGTGATTATTCACTTACTCCCCCCATCTCTAAATTATAGTTGTTTAAGGTTTGTGCACGATTATTAAGAAAATAATTAATTGTGTTGATTTCAATGGTAAAATTAATATCATTTCTTAGAATACCCTTATTAATTGTAGTTAGTGGAGTAGTTAAATTGGATGAAATTCAATAAATAAAGGTATAATAATGGAAATAAATAATAAATGTTGCATTGATATTCTAAAGTGACAATTATTTTAAGAAAAAGAAAAAATGGTAAAGAGACGATTATTGTGAGACGGATGAAGTACCTATTTATATCCAATAAATAGGACCTATATAGAATATAAATATTACACCTATGAATTTTTTTTTATTTTTACCATTCCAATTAATGCTCGTTGAGGTATAGGAAATACAGCTCAAAATCACATTATTTAGATTACTAGGCAAATACAGTTGCTCTAATGCCGCCATAATAAATTTTCATTCCACTCTATCATATGATTTCTCAAGGATCCAACATCAAAATCATAAAGTTCTTCTTTCCTTGCATATGATTAAGAGAGTGAATTTTCTCTTGCAATATTCAAAAAATGTTAACAGTTGCAGATGTTCTTGGTATAAAGCTACTTTGGTGTCGGGAGACCAAATAAGACAAGATATTCCTTATTCTATGATTTTGGATTTTTGAAATTATTTCGTAGCCTTCATGACTTAAGTAATTGATCCAACAAGCTTATTTTAGGAATAAGTAATTGCAACATGATTAAGGAATAAGCTTAGACCATCCACAATGGCGTGTGTTTAACCTATTTAGCACCACATTAAATAGACACTCCATTGTGGAGTAAAATATATGGGTGTCTATGGAGAATGGTGGCTATGAAAACACCCTCTCTCTCCTCATTTTCTGTTGGTCCTATTTAATAAATATTAATAAATTATATAAATTTTGTTGAAATGTAATGATATATAGAATTATTTGTGGGACATATTTAATAATTTATTTTGAGGTGTTGGTTGGAGAAAATTGATGTTTATTAAGTATTATCGTAGAAGTAATGATGTAGACACATGAAACCCATTTAAGCATCCAATTTAGGATGCTCTGTTGTAGATGGTCTTACGTGGACTATAAATTAAGTAACATGATTTATTTTACTTATTCCTAATCTATAAGGAATAAGTAATTGCAGATCATGTGGGTTCTAATAAAAAAAATTAAGTGATTGATCCAAATCCTAATAAGAGTTTCACAGATTGTGAACATAACATATGAAGCAAATTTTACTTATTAATTAGAAAATAAACTAGATTAAATAATATCTGTAATTTTAGTATCAGTCATATTCTTTGCTCAAATTATATGTAACAAAAATCTATGCAAAGATCTCACTTCAAAAATCAGTTACTATCATAAAAAATTTCTCTTATTGTTAGAAAATTTTCCTCTTATCATCTTCAAAACTACTACACAAAGGCTCATAGCTTAAAATTGCAAAATTAACCAATACCTTAGGATTCATTAACAAGGTAACAACAAATACAAAAGGACTTGTGCCATAGACCATAACAATGAAAGACTTATGTTAATACTTGAATATAATTACATATAAATAGGTAAAACATTTTCTACTTCTAATGCACAATAAAACAAGATTAAAAGAAAAGTAAGAGAATTCATAATTGATTTTCATCTTTAATTACCAACAAGATTAAAAAATGCGAAGGAAAAAAAAGAAGAGAAGGCATTGTCTTGTTGTCTCTGTTTCAAATGTGAAGAAATAAAATAAAATAACAAAAATATTACATCACCTAATCCAAACAAATCCTTCCATCTCGAGGATCATCCCAAATTTTCTTTTACACTTATTTTTTCCTTTTTTCCATCTTGAAAGTCACACTAACTGCATGATTCTCTGCAATTACCAACAACCTTCACAAACTTGGGACCACCTCTAGTGCAGAAGAGGGTACAGTTTGTTGTGGCTCCTCACCTTAACCTAGTTTGTGAGTATAAATATGAACAAAATTCAGCGAAAATAGAACATATATTTTTTTTTATCTCCTAAAGGAACAAAACAGGAAAAGAAAGAAAATAGTGAATATTGTGAGAGTATATACAGAAATCATTGATGAAGAACATTCCAGTTCTGCAACATTATGTAGTTGTTACCTTCTTTCGTTCCTGGTTTTTGTTACTAGTTATTTTGTCTCATTATTTTATTATTATATTATTTTTCCTTTTATTAACATTACCGCTCCTCTCTAAAAAGAACTGGACAATGTTTAGTGTACACTCCATCGGTGTGTATACATTTTGAGAAAATACAGTGATATAATAAATGTAATAGATTGTTGATGTGATTAATTGGAAAAGAAATATTGAATGAGTGTATGAAAATAAATGAGTGTTAGGCATGTTGTTGAGAAAAAGTCACTACTCATAGCTTTTTTAGGTGGCTTTTACTTATGTTTGTTTCAAGTTTAAAATAAAATCGCTAATTTAGTCTCTTATAATTTTCATGATTCAATCCAATCTTTCACTAAAAACTATTCAACTTGGTCTCATTTTTGTGTTTAAATAAAAAAAAAATTCTTTTTGTTAAGAGTTTGTCTAACATGTGGAGTATTGCATATGTTAAGTAATTAAAAACAGTAATTTTTCATTGAAAAACACTAATTATTTATTAAAAAGTTGTATATTTAATATAACTACAGACTTCCATAGTTTGTTTTTGGAGAGTTTTTGTTATTTGTTATTTGGTTTTTTTTTGTTTTTTGTTTTATTTTTCTTTCTTTGAGGGTTTTGGCCTAGTCTCTCATCCTTTGTAATTACTTTTTTCCCTTTTTTTAATAAATTTTTTTGAGTTTGGCGGCATAGGATGGAGGTTTCTCGGGGTATCAACCTAGTTGGGATATCGATGTTGCCACTTGATGCCTGTCATTTCTCTTGCTTATCAAAAAAAAAAAAATTTAATATAAAATACACAAGTTCCAAGATAAATTTACTATTTTAAATTTCTTAATATGTACGAATTTACACATGATAGAAAAATTCTTTTGTTAAATAAAAAAACTGATTGAGTCTAACGTAGACTAGGTCATATTCTCTGGCAATTAATTTGATCTATTTCCACCATAGTTAAATATCTCACTTGTCTATAAATTTGTTATTTAATGTCTTTATCTAAAATAGTATAAACCAGTTATCTGAAATAACATCTAAAATAGTATAAACCAGTTATCCGATCTAACAATGTATAAATAATATTATACCTTTTGGACTGACTTTTTTTTTTCTGTCCTGAATTTACCCTTTGCTAACCGCAAATTTTATCTTAAAGGTAACTATTATTATATCTTTAATTAAAAATATGAATCAAATTTCATTACAATAAGAAAAATATCATTAACATATAAACAATATAAGTTTAAATATGTATATGATTGTGTTATATTTCAAAAAATTGTAATTATATGTGATAAAATAAATATTCAATTAAGCATATTAGAAAAAGCGGAAAGACACACGTCTGTTTTAACGCTAGTTTAAAATAACTAGTTTAAAATAATGTAAACTTGTTATTGTTATTTTTTTTCTTATTTATTAAGTAAAAAAATATAGCACAAATTTTTTATCTAATATCTTTGAAGTAATATATTGTATTCATTTATTTTTTCTACGACAACACAAATGTTTCAACGCAACTTCAAAGAATAATCTTCTAAGTTAGATAAAGTCGTCATGAATGGCAAAACTCTACTTCAAGAAAATTTAATATTATTGCATTCTCATGGTTGGATTTGAACTTAAGACCTCTAGTTAAGTTGAAAAATATTTATTATCATCTCATTTAGGTGCTCATATATAGATTGTATACGTGTTTTCATTGTTTTATATTTAGAAGTTTAATGAAATTGTTATTTTTTTTAATATTTTATTAATTATTTTTGTATGTTTTACACTGTTGAATTAAAGATATACTCCCTCCGTTTTAAATTATAAGCAAAAAAAACTCATTTTCTTTGTCCCAAATTATAAGCAAAAAAGACAAACTTTTATAATATTTAATTATGTTTTTTCAAAAAATTATCTTTTCCAAAGGAAAATTAAATGCAAAGTGCATTTAATTTGGTCTCTTTTTCATTTTCTCTATAATCAATTACCAATGAAAATTGTTTTTGCATCTTCCTATAAAACTTATTTCAAAGATAACATAAAAAAACTATGTTACAAACTACTATGTTTTAATTTTCTTAATAAGTGTGATTTTTTTTTTTTACTTATAATATGAGACAGAGGGAATATTTATCGTTAACAAATCCACTTCAACAACATACAGTGGATTTATTGTTTTTTGTGTTGGGCAACTTTACAGGGAGGAGTGATGTCTTTTACATTTATTAAACTACTAATTTTTACTATTATATATTAGATGTCCAAATATAATTATATAATTATAATTGTGCATATAATATTCAATGGTATAGATTAGTAGTTTAGTGAATATAAACAACTTTACTCTCGATATAGTTGTTCAACTTGAAAAACTTAGGTTCATGGTAAACCGTTGTCATTTGAGTTAATGATAAATCTTTTTTATGGTTCAACAACATAGAGGATATAGAAAACAAATATATAACTAATAAAATATTAAAAGAGAATATAAGTATTTTCATTTTTTTTTTTACTCCTTCCGGTCTCTATTATTTTTTTTATAGAAATCACCCCTTCTATTAAAGTATCATGTACCTTGCTAATCACAGGTTTCAGCTGAGCATCACATTTTTGAATCCATTCCTCGGGCTTGCTTGCTAACTCGTCTAATTCTTCTATAGGGAATCGAAATCAACTTCATTGTCATCCATCTCCATACAAATATTCCTAAAAATAAACACAACAAAGAATAAACAATTTCTATATGCACTTTTCAATAAACATAAATTACTAAACTAAAGAATCAAAAAATAGAAAGAAAAAAAGATAACCACATACATAGCAACACAAGAAGTGCCTAATACAAGTGTTTTACTCATTGCACAAGAAAAAACTAAATCAACTGTACATAGAAAACACCTCTAACAACCAGAAAAATCAGTCCCCGTCTCTTAGATATAGCACGTGTAACAACAAAAACTCCACCAAAGCTACAGATTAAACCTAAAAGTATCTAACAATAGATCCATGCATCTACTAAGACACAAGCCAAAATACGCGTAAAACATCTTTCTATAATTGTTCCTAATACTTTTGGGATACAAACTCAATAACCTATCCAACCGAAATAGTAACACGACTAACAGAAAATACAGCAGAAAATAATGCAAAGAACATTTTTGTCACAAATAATGTAAAGAACATATAAATTAATGAAGAAGAGATGGACACAGAAAATAATATAGGGGCAACATAAGATGAAGCACGAGAAGTAGCAAACATGTTGCTGGAATGTAAAATCGTTCAAAAGATTATAAATTAAGATTAATGTTCATAAACCACTAAAGAGTTTTTGACAATGGAAAGACTGACAATGAATTGAAATGCCCATATATTCATCAAAGACCAAAGATGGTCGATAGTTGTGAACCGTTCACAATGCCTGCAGTGAGTAGGCGAGCATGGAAAAATGTTTCCAATCAAATCTCTTCCGTTTGAAGCAGTCATATCAGTTATTTGAGGATGTGTGCAATCATGATGTTCCCCAACGTTATTGGTTTTGAAAACATGGGTAACAACTATTTTATCACTCGAAACACTTCACTTTTGTATTGATTTTAATTAAAATGACAATTTCAAATGACAATTGACAGTTAAGATTGTGGGGGAATCTGTTATTTATAAAATTTGAAAAGGTGTTTCAAGTTGGCTGACAAAACAAAAGCAAAGAACGTTTGGACAATTCCTTGAAATCTAGCATTCGAAGCAAGAAGTGTTCTCGAGAAACACAAACGTTCAAAGAACCTCTTCGAAGTAAGGTATTACTCTAGAAAATGCAGTTGATGGCATTTGAAGATCCAAGTTACTAAGATTTTAAGTAACTACCTCATCAGAAACGCGCGGAAGAAGTTTTAAAGTGAAGTTATTATGCATGAAAAGTCATCAAACTCTAGAAATCAAAAGCCAAAGGAAACTTTTTATGTTAGTTAAGAGTACATTTGTCATCCATGAAACTTAGGAGTTAGTTTCTTTCATTCATCTATAAATAGTAGAAATATTCTCCATGCGAAGGAGTTCATTTTCCGTTTTGTAAACGTGTCTACTAGATAACACATACGTCCTCATAGGATAACATATATTACTAGATGTTGATTCAAACTAACTCAATTCTGTCTATAATAATGGCATTTTTTGTTTACTTTTGTTTTTATTTTCTTGTAGTTTGACTTATTCCTCATCTTGCTTAGGAGTTCTCCTGTATCTATTGTTCATCATGAGTCCCTTGCACTGCAGGCATAGACTTGAGACAATAAACCTGTTAACCTAGAGCTCCTTAAAGATCTAACTTGAATCCTAGATTGATCATTGAGTTCATTTGTTGAAAGGTTAATTTTTCCTTGTCACCAATGTCCAAATCATGATATTCTGTGAGCAACATATTATACATTCTCATTCTGTTTCTAGGTCCCATAAAACAATGTTATTTTTCATGTGTTTATTTTAATAAACACAGCCAATGTTGATTTTAGTTTCTTCTAATCAAATGTTTTATAGCTCATGATCAAATCAAGTAAGGTTAATATCATGCCAACGCCCTTTGCATCGTTGAAAAGCTATTAATTTAGAGAATAGAGATCTAGGTTGGGTGTTAGTTTTTTCATTGCTCACTTTGCTGATGAACCCAAACCCATCTTCTGTCTTTTCTCAAAATGGTTGTAAGCCATTTGAATCTCAGAATGAGTCAATGTAGAACATTCTCCCAGTATTCACAGAGCAACTTTTCATTGAATTTTTCTGCCATTTCGAATTGAACTTGAACTATAAATCAAAGGAATATACATTGTTATTCTAAAAGAAAAATGAAATAATTTGGCCAAAGGTATGACAACAAAGAAGAATCAATCCATGTATCAGTGCATGTATGAATCTAATACCACCATGATCCCTCTCAACATGGCTTGCAAATAATGAAAAATAGGAGATTATTGAAGACCCATGATAAAAATAAATTTAATACCCTCATCAAAATCTTATTCACACAACATTTTTCTATCAAATCAGGCAAAAAAATGTTTACAAACATGATCATCCATCAAAGAAAGTGCTATTTCATCAACTTATAGAATTTCATTCTTATATAACTCTACAACTATACTCACGAACTACCACCATGATCCCTCTCAACATGCTCCACAAGTGAAACCGGGTCTAAAAAACCTTTACTACACTTGGGACATGCAGAAATCAGCACTTTCTTTGCCCCATATTGGTTGCCGCCACTCCTTTGATGAACTTTTTTCGCATGGTCCACCAAACTACTTGACGAGGAAAACTTAGCATCACATAGCGGACACTTCTCCAGTTGATTATTACTATTACCGCTGCCACTGCTCTGTCCTATCCCACTCAATTTAGAAGCCAAGTCAAGAAGGCTTGACGTCCATTTAGATGATGTGGTTGAAGTTAAATTGGGTTTTGACTCTTCTTTACCACTACTCATATTCCAAAGACTCATAAATGAAAAACTTGTTTCCAACTTTTTGGGTCCAGGACATTTGTGATCAGGTCCAAACCTGTGCTTCAAACAATGGTCAACCTCACAGTCCCTACACTTGATTGTGTTTGAGAATACTAAGGTCTCTCTGCATCCTGGGGCAGGACACTTTTTCTTCTTTGTGGCTTTTTCATAATTTGATGGATCACAGTCTGTGTTCACATGATGCTCCCAAACTATGTTTGGATCTTGGTCTGGAATTAGGCGAACCCCTTTAGCACAAAGTGGACATATAACAACGGTGACATCTTGTTTGTTGGGTTTTGTACAATTATGCTCAATATAACTTCGGTGCCCTAAACAATATACCTGCAAAAGATGGAGCTGATATAATCAGCCTACGCAAAGAGTTGCTTAATTGAAAACAAGGAAACTAGTAATCCGCAATCCTATGTATGTACATCATACTCAAAAGTCCATCACAGCTACAAATTTTCAAACCCCAAGAACTGGAGAAGTCAAAATTCTTATAAAAACCAAGTGTTTCACTAATATGCAAGCAATCATTTACATAAAGTGTTCGGCTCATGTCCATAGGGTCTTCCTAGCTTATTTCAATAAATTCACCAAAATAATTTATGAAAATAACTTCAAAAATGATTAACTATATTCAAATTTTGACTCTAGAAAGAGTTTATACACAAGTGTTTGTATGATAAACACTTACTCAATAAGTACTTTGTTAAGTTACTTATCCGAACGCTCTATATAGGTGATAAACTATGCATAAACCTTACTGGCTTTTGCATTAAGCATTCAACTTAATAGAAACTTTGATGAAGTTTGTGATTGCAGAATATGAATGTGCCTCAGTTCATTATTTCCAGCAAATGATTTACTTCAAGTTAAAAAGTTGAAATGATGTCCGTTTCTCAAATGAAATAATCAACTTAATCACTAAAGTTTTGTGTGTGTAAAAGGCATATAAATAGTTCATACATGTCCCAATTTTTAGAAATTTGTGTTTCACAAAACTAGAGTAATGGGTTTCTCCATTTCTTTTTGAAAAAAAAATTATAAAAAAATCCTTACTCTAAAATAAACTGATATACCATATATACAATCCAGCTTTCAAAGTCACTTCTATTAAACTACTTCAGAATATAAATCAAACACTTTACTTTTTTTTTAACGACAGCTGTTAGTATGTTAATTGTTATGTTAGTTTTTTCTCGTTGTCATGTATGTACCTCCAACTCGAACTAGTTGAACTACCCAACCTCCTATTAATCAAACACTTAAATGCTGTTCTAGCAACATTAGAACAAAACATTATTTTTGTTGTCTGCAGATAAAATGACAAACACCACACAATCTAATGGAACAATATCGACATTGTCGGTTGAAGTAACTAAGGATTCGAACAAAACAAAATGTTATTAAAAACAAAAACAACATTAAAACAATGTTTTTAATCAAGGGAAATAAAAGAAATGCATTGATTATAGCAATAACCAGGAGAAAATAATAGAATACAACAGGACACACAAATTGTTAATCTATAATAACATAAATTAAACAGAGAGAGATGAAAAACAAAACCTGATTGCAACGATCACAAGTGAAGGGCAAGAAATCGATGAGTCTGCAATCAGAAACAGAACAATGCTTGCCTAGATCTGGGAATTCAGGAGTCCCCATGATCCAAACCAAGCTCAAACCGAAAATAAGAAACGAAATCCTTCCTGAAAAAAAAAATGAGGAATGGATTTCGCAAAAAAAATAAATAGTGGAGAATTGTGAATTACGCGGATATAGGGAGAAAAGAGATGATGTCCAAACCAACCAGAAATCCAGGAATGGGAGGGAATCGTCTCCTCCCTAATTCCACGCTCTAATAATTTAATTATAGATCATAATTTTGTTTCATTAAATAATTAGAATTACATATTTTTAATAATATAAATTATTTATTTTGGTTTGCCATTTGCCAAAGACATGGAGTAGTAGAATTTAATTTATAGGTGAACTAATTAAGATTATTATTTTTTAAATGATAGTTAATTTATTAGATTATTTACTCATTCGTTTGAATTTGAACCCACTGATCCAACTCTTTTTCTTTTTAGCTTAATTTGAGTTATCAACCTCTCATAAAGTTCAATTCATTCATTTCCAAAATAAATCCTAACTAAAAATACACAAGCACGCAAAATCAATTCAAAAATAATAGAATACGAAAATTTTAAGTAGTTTTAATTTCATTTCCGTTCAAATCGGGCATTAAACAAAGCGTTGTGTTACATTACATTGTCCCTATTGATGTTGTATTAACATGATGTTGGGTTAAAATTAAATTTATGGTTGTTTGCTCAAAATATTGGCACTAAAGTGTCTTATACTTAGTGTAAAAATTTGCAAGTCTCTTTGTAAACTCAAAAGAATGAAGAGAACAAGTTTTGTATTCAACCAAATCAACTATATAGGTTCTCACTTTGAATTCCCTCATATAATATGAGTATTGACAAAACGAAATGCAGTCCACTATATTCTTTTGAACTTAATCTTACTGCCCTGCCAACTGACAAGTTTCAATTGACAAAGGAACATGATCAGACCCAAATCAACATCTTAGAAATGCATTCTCATTTGTCACACTCATCTTATACGAAGGAGTTCGATGTGAGAACCTATATAGTTGATTCGGTAGAATACAACATGTGTTCTCTCAATTCTTTCAAGTTTTCAAAGAGACTTGAAAACATTTATACTAAATATATGACGACACTCCAATGCCAACATTCTCAGCAAACTACCATGAATTAAACTTAATTCCAACAAAATAAAGACACTACATAATAATACAACATAATCTTCATCTGGTCGAATCAAACTCTAGATAATATCTTCAGAAGATCTCAACAGCGAAAAATTTAACTTGATCGTCGAGAACATGTTGTGATGACCAAATATCGAGAACATGCTCCTCACGTCATCGTCGTTTGTGAGCATCATCTGGCTGAACTGCAATCTCCCGATTGAGTTGATCGATGGCTGTCGATACCCAACATCGTCCACCCTCCTTATGTTTCTATGGTTGAGTTGTCGGTTGATTTGATCCAGTTGATCCTTCAGATCCGTTAACGTGACATCGACCCGAACCCTGAACAAATTGGACTTTCCACCATTGCAGCAGACTGCTGCTAACATCGTGTTCGAATCTACTAGATAAATGTCCATTGATTCAGATCTACACCATAAGAAATTAAAAACAATCAATGAAAAACTCATTCAAACATTTCATCAAACACTTAAAGTGTAAAATATATATAAACCCTGAAGCCAAAAACTAAAACATAACATAAACATCAAAACATTTAATCAACTTAAATATAGTCTAACAAGGATTCATTTTTATTTTTATTTTGAAAGAATGATTCATAAAATTTACATGTAAACATTTAAACATTTCCTACAAAAAAAAATCAAAATTTACATAAAACTAAATCATTTCTAATTTAAGAGGAAAAATGTAACATATAAATATAAAATGTCAATGCTAATGGATTATGAAAACTTACTTGTTATTGTAGTGTTGGTTGATTTTAATTTGAAGAAATTTGGCGTTAGATGATTTGAGAGAGTTTTAGATATTAAGTTTTGTAAAATGAAAGAAATGAGATGTTGTCATTGAAAACAATGTAATAACTAAGAATGACAGTTGACAATGAAAACAATGTCTCTATTTGAGTTTCTTTTATTATACTAGCTTTTTTGTTTTTTGACCCATGTTCTAAATAAAGATTGAAGGAGATTAAGTCTCTAAATTAAAGGAGGATAAAGTTAGAAGTAAGATATAACATAAATTTTAAATATGAGGCATATTAAATGTTATTTGTGATCATGTCGTCGTTAAAGAGACATATATTGTATATAGAGTATGTATTTATATGTTCTCTTTGTTTCATAGTTTGAAATGTCAATTTTAGTATAATAATAGCTACTATAGATTTTAAAATTATGGATTTTAAAATTGTGAGTAGCTAAGTTGTGAATCATACGAAATTTGTTTTTTATTAAAATACATTTAAGTTTTGCCCTTTGTATAATTAGATTAGCTTTGTTAGTGCATTGTTGATTGCATTAGTGGAAGCATATACAAGTTCGAAAGGACACCAACTTGGTTCTTTGATGGTATGCTTGAAGATAAATACTATTGGCTTTTAACTTCATTATGTTCATTTAGGTTGTTGTTGTTTATATTGTTGGGTAAATACTACTGCAATAATATGGGCGAGAATGAATGTCGCTTGTGTCCGTGTCTGCACACGTTGGATGTTTAATTACTTTTCATGTTTTGTAGTTTTCTTTTCCAAAGTTTGTTTCTATTTTGTAGTGATATGTTTTATGCCATTACTATTGCTAGAAATTAAGCATGTAACTGTAACAGTATACCATTGTAACCACGAACAATATATATTATTATATTATATATGATCCCTCAAGCTATATGGACCTCTTCAAGCCCTTCAATTCTATATCTATTTGAGTTTCTTTTATTATATAAGCTTTTTTGTTTTTGGCTTAAATGCTCAATTGGTCCCTTAACTTGATTTCATGTATCGGTTTGGTCCCATAAGTAATAAAAAGTCTATTAAGGTCTCTTAACTTTATTTAAAGTATCGGTTTGGTCCTTTATGTTAATTTAATTAAAAAAACGTTAAATTTTGGTCCCTTAACTTATTTAATTAGTATTAGTTTGGTCCCTTAACTTATTTAATTAGTATTAGTTTGGTCCCTAAACTTAACGTTTTTTTGAATTAAATTAACAAAAAGGACCAAACCGGTACTTTAAATAAAGTTAAGAGACCTAAACGGACTTTTTATTACTTATGGGACCAAACCGATACTTGAAATTAAGTTAAGGGACCAATTAAGCATTTAAGCCTTTGTTTTTTCACCCATGTTCTAAATAAAGATTGAAAATTGAGGACAATTTTGAAAAGAAAAAAGTCAACTCAAAAGAGCTTAAAGATGTTGTTTTCTTTATATATAGTATTGATAATAAAATAGATTTCAAAATTTAGATTACCAATTATATTTATTTTATTCTCTTCTTAAGAACAACTTTTGTAAACTAGCGTACCAAATAGGTTTTCTCATTTTTCTTTTCTCTAAAACAGTTGTAAAAAATTAGATTGCCAAACGCATTTTTTTTCATTCACAGGTTTTTAAAACAGATTTATAAAACAAGTTTTAAAAACTAAAAACCAAAACTAAGTCAAACATACCCTTAATATCTTGTTTCATATATTTCTCTCTCTGTAATAAATAACTAAGGGTAATATTGGTAAAAAATATTTAATATTGCATTGAACTTTGAAAGTGACAGTTAAATAGAAACAAAATTTTTCTACAAAAGAGACACTTAAAAATGAACGGATGAAGTAGAGTTTAGAGATGCATCAGAGCATAGAAAAAAATATGGCGTCTTGAAATGAAAGTAAAAGTTGAGAAGATGATGCGGAAAAATACTTCATAACCCTAATTAATCGATCTTTCTTCCAAGATGTGAAAAGAAGTAAAAAAGGTAACATTTATAACTTCAAAATGCACGATCTTATGCATGACTTGGCATGTTCAATTTCAAATAACGAGTATGTCATAATCAACCTAACAAAATAGAGGCATCCAAATATCGAGAAACAAACTCGTCACATCTTTTTCCCTAAATAGTATGTTCGTCTTTATCATCATGGCGAGACCCAAGTAGTCCTCTTGTGGTTGGCAAGTTGAGGACATTCTTATCATCACATAAATTTGCATATCCATCATGTCTCGAGGACCCCAATACTCCTGGTCAATTTGACGAGCCTTCTTGTAAGTTGATCATGTCTAGTTTTTTAAAAAAAAACTTCGTGCGCTGACTCTTAAGAACTTGACCACAAGGAATCTTCATTCTTGTATTGGTAAGCTGAAACATCTACGTTATCTTGATATTTACTATAGCCCTAGAATTGAGGTTCTTCCGAAGTCTTTGACCATATTATATAACACGGAGACACTTTTACTCAATGGATGTTTTATGTTGACAGTGTGGCCCAAAGATATGTGAAGCAAACAAGTCTATAACATCTTGAGTTCACAGGTTGTTATGAGTTGACTATCATGCCACTTGATGTAGGGCAATTGACAAGTCTTTAGACACTGTAAGATTTGTTTAGTTCCATGTGCAAATTACGAATTTGGTACCATCTTCTGAGTGAAAACGTGCGTGCGTGCGTACATGTGTGTCTTGATTATTAAATGCATAAAGACTCCAATTTAAAATACTAGTGTATACTCGTGTACCACACGGGAAAATTTCTTTGAATTAAATTAAAAATAAAATATTTTTATATTTAATAACTAAAAATGTTTTAGTACATTTAACTTTGAAATTCAATGAATTATAGTTTTTAATATGCCTCATATTTAAAATATATGTTATATTTTACTTCTAACTTTGTCCTCCTTTAATTTAGAAAATGATAAATTATTGTATCGAAAGTTGCAACATTTACTGATTGTCTTGCTTTGTGTAAAATGTAAAAAAAATGACAATTAAAAGGGAATGGAGGGAGTACATGATCATCAATCATCACCACTTGATGAATCATTTTCACGCTGCGGTAAAAATTTCTTTCATTTTTTTCTTACCCCTTTTACTGACTTTTTTTTTGCATTGACATTCCTTTTCCTTTTTGCCTTCCCCTTTCCTTTAACCTTCTCCCTATTTTTTTGTAATCTCTTCAGACAATGTTGTCTCTTGTTGGGTATGTTCTTTAGCGCAACGAAATTCATCATCAACACTATCTTGTTGTGCATGAAACTCTTGTTGATCAGGAAGCTCTTGTTCTACACGAGTCTCGGATTGTGCATGAATACTTATTGTAAGTTCCCTTACTTGTGCATCAACAACTTACAAGTAATGACCCTTAGCCGGTCCTTTGGTGACTTCTTGAGTTGTATTGCATTGAGTTTGATTGAAAAATGTATTTTCTTTTTAAGCATTTGGATTTCCTATTCAGTTATCTCCACAAACTCATGATTATCAACACTAGGATGCCCGTGATATAACTCAATCTCTTTTCCATTTTTCTTTGCAAATTTTTTAACTACTTATTAATGACACTATCATTGGATAAGGGCTTAAATACCAAATCAAAGTCTGCTCCGCAATCTAACTTCATCCGCTGGATTTTGGCAACACAATCATATTTCCTACAATTTTTCACAATGTTTACAAGGTCAAAATAACATAACTCTCGGTCTAACTCCTCCTAAACAGCCATTTCTCCACTTGAGTATTCATGCTTCTGAGTTTCATTTCTATCAAAGGAACCTCCATGATAAATAATCAGTGTAATGAATTCATTCATTCTAGCTTCTGAAAGTAAGATATTAACAAAATATCCAACGTTACTACTCCATCCGTTTTAAAATATATGTCACATTTTTGCAATATGTATTATTTACATGACTTACTTTAACTATACTTTTTAACTAACATATAAATACAAATGTTAGAATGTAAGATGTTGTTCGATTTGTTTCAATAAATACTTGCAAAATATTAAATTTTTATAATATTTTACTTTAGATAATTAAAGATATTAACAGTCAAAATTGTGCATTGTCATGTGCGAAATGATTGACCGCTACATGTATTTTAAAACAGATGGAGTAATATAAATATGACATAAACAAAAATAACATAACAACTCTCGGTCTAACATTTTGAATATTAACAAAATATCATAGACGAACATTATAAATATTATTACTTAACGAGAGTTTAGTTCACTTCCTAAATTATTCATCAAGGCCCTAATAGTTTCCGGAGACATTTTGGCTATTAACTCCTAAATTAAGATTGCCTCACAAAATCATTATTTAAACACCTAAGACAACCAAGTTCTTAAGTGGCAAGTTTATAAGTTTATAAATTTTTATGACAAATTTTATTCAAAAATATGAATTCTACATATGGGTTTACTTTAAAGGAGAGGCCAAAAGTGAAGATGAAAAACTTTTGGGGACTAAAAGTTGAAGATTTTTTTTAGAGGGACTAAAACAAAAAAGTTTACATATTTATAGGGATCAAAAACATATTTAAAACTAATAATTATAACAATTTTTTATAAAAAAAAATTACTTCTTTGAATTTATTAACTAGTGCTTTAAGAACACTCATTAAATTCCTTCATAGTTTTGTAATGTTACAAATGGACTATCTGAAGACAATAATAGTAAGGCTTAATAGCAGTTTTCGCCCCCTAACTTTTACGAAGTTGCGATTTTGGCCCCCTAAGAAAAAAACTACAAAACCTCCCCCTATGTTTTGCAACTGTAGCAGTTTTGGCCCCCTAAGCAAAAAAAATAAAATAAATAACACGTGACACCTCACTTAGGGTGCCACGTCAGCGTAGACCGAGTCAAAATTGGCCTTGGGGGCCAAAACTGCCACAGGTGCAAAACTTAGGGGGCGGTTTTGTAGTTTTTTTTCTTAGGGGGTCAAAATCGCAACTTTGAGAAAGTTAGGGGGGTAAAACTGCTATTAAGCCTAATAGTAATACTATACAAATGGAGTCAAACAACATAAATATCTAATATTGGGTTAAAAATACAATAAGCAAGTGAAGACAAGTGTGGTCGGATCACCCATTGCTCCATGGTGAATCTGTGCCTGACTAGGAGAATTAATAAATTAAGTTGATAGTAATTAAATGTATTTTTTTCCGCAAGAACATTACATTTGTAACTAATTTATAATTTTTTTTTTTAAGAAATCAAAATGAATATATTCATAATAACGGTGGCTCTACTTTAGCACAAGGTGTACTAAAGAGACCACAAATAAGTACAATCAGTTTATCAAAAATTACAAAACATTGACCAGTCGATACCCAAACAAAGTAAAGGGTCCGACCACCATCTCTGAGAACCAAAAACAAAAGTGGCATTATTTGCTCTCAACCACCAAAAGGAATTATGTTTAACCTTTTCCATAACTTGTAAGATGAGAGTTTGGATGTTATTAAATAGTCTATTATTGTGTTCCGTCCAAACTAGTCAAATGCACATCAGCCAGACAAGCTGCATAAATGATCTGCACTTCCGCGAATGACCTATGTAATGAGTAAATTGAATAAAATGATCATGAATATTTTGAGGGTCTACACCTGAAACACCAATCCACAACCTGACATGCTGCCATAAAGCACCAAATAGTTCGCAGTGTAGGAATAGATGAGAAGCCGATTCATCTATCCTACACCCTGCCACACACCTAATGTTGCCAGCTTGGATAATGCCTCGCCAAAAGTGGTTGTTTTTTGTAGGTAACATGTCTCGTAGCAATCTCCAAGCAAGAATAGAGACCTTCAGAGGTACCTGCTTATGCCAAATGAGATCTCTTGTGGCGTTTTCTGAAGGAGGGTCCTGAGTAGTGAGTATATGATATGCACCGCGTACAGTGTATCCCCCTAGTGTCATGATTCCACTACCACCTGTCAGAAACCTCAGGCTGCAAAACAAAACCGTGAAGTAAAAGCAAACAATCTTTTAAATTATCTTTTAAAAGAGAGAATTATTTATGTAAGATAATTAGAGGTATATTAATGATAAAATATAAGGTTGTACATTTAAAGAGGGTCCTATGAAAATGGACAAAGATTTATTAAGTGAGCCCTATCTTAAGGAATAGTCAGGGGCGTAGCCCTTCTTGTGGATGGGGTAGCGTTGGCTACCCCAAAAAATTATATTATTCTTGAGTTGGTTGGTATGGATTTATACTCGGTTACTCCAAATAATAAATATTGAGCCACCCTGAATAAGTTCAATTGTCGAAATTAACATAAATAAAAAAGTAAAAAAATTACTACATGATTGATAGATTCATTTATATTGGTTTGATACTTTTTGTCTCAATAACAACTATAAAGAAAACTTTTTCAACAGTAAAAATTATTAAGACAATAACCATAAACCTATTAAATGAGCAATGAGTTTCTTGTAAATAACCTATTTGTTTACATTGGAAAATACATTATTAATCCATTTTGTAAACAGTCGATTATGGATAAAATTGACTTCTTGAAACACATTTTGTCAAATTTTTCTAAATAACTATTGTCAATTTTTATCATTTGTTGATGCTCTAAGTTAATTTTCATCTATTGGCTAATTTTTGGATTATTTTGTTTTTAATCTCTACAACACTTGCGATTGTTAAGTTAAGTTCTTAAGATTTTGTTTAATTTTAGTCCTTAATTTTGTTTGCTATAGGGATTAAATCCAAGATTAAACACTTTTTTTTGTAAAATTTTAAAAAATCGAGAAAAAAATTGAATAATTTTTTCTTAAGGACTAAACCTAAAAAATTACAATTTATTGGACAAAAACATACTTTATCCTTAAATTAAATTTGTTGATTTTAAAAAAAAAATAGTTGACCCCTGCGTAAATTTTTTGCTAGCTTCGCCGCTGGGAATAGTGGTAGTATGGGGTTTATAGATCTCTTTAAACTTTGTATAAAATAATTCTCTTTAAAATTATATATTGTATCTATTATATTTATTATAATATCTCTATTCAGTTCGTATCTTTTTGCCAACAAATAATAGGTAGGATAATTTTTCTAGAGAGAGAGAATAAGTTTATATTTCCAGCATTAGTATTTACGGCTAGTTAGAAAAAAATATTAAAACTGTTAGGGGTGTATATATATAAATAAATAAATAACGAAAACAATTGAGTTTTATATTTAAAACCAGAGATAACATCTTTTAAACTTTGAGTAAAAAAAAACTTAAATGCTTAATTGATCCCTTAGGTTGATTTCAAGTATTGGTTTGGTTCCGTAAGTAATAAAAGGTTCGTTTAGGTCCCTTAACTTTATTTAAAGTAGCAGTTTGGTCCCTTCTATTAATTTAATTCAAAAAGGCGTTAAGTTTAGGGACCAAACTAATACTAATTAAATTAAATAAATTAAGGGATCAAAATTTAACGTTTTTTTGAATTAAATTAACAGAAGGGACCAAACCGTTACTTTAAATAAAGTTAAGGGACCTAAACGAATCTTTTATTACTTATGAGACCAAACAGATACTTGAAATCAATTGAATGGACTAGTTGAGCATTTACATCTTGCAAACATATTCATCACTCTTATTTATTGAAAAAGTTGCACTAACTTCATGAGGTAGGTTTAAATGACACAATATTTTACAAAATAGAATGAATGTATTTGTTATTTAAACATATTATAAGAAATACTTTTTTTAGTTGGTTTTAATTTCAAACATATTCTAAGAAATACTTTTTTTAGTTGGTTTTAATCTCCAATTCTAAAAGGAAAAGGCTTTTCTGATTTCATCCGAAAAATAAGTAAAATATGACTAATGATTATTTAACCAAAATTTAAATTTTGGTTCTCCGAATGTTTCATCCTTAAAGTGAAACTTATTGCATTCACTTGGTTACATATTTTAAGAAATAATGCAAGTTCTTCAAATATTTATCATAGAGAATTATTTGAAGATCATATAATTCGTGATAACTCCAAAATATTTCCCAACAAAGCAAATTATGATGGTCCAAGCTCTGGAAGAGGCTGTACAGAGTCTGAAGAGTCACATTGAAGTGACTCTTAACTATTCTTCAGTGCTCAGGTGATTCGTATCCATTAAAGCTTCCACAAGTTGCCAAACGAGCATGTTTTGGACACTGAGGAAGCCAGAGCTCATAACTCTCAAATTGCTGAAGTGAAGACATATAAAAGACAATAATGCTGCCAGAAAATAGCATGGAAACTTTCAAGACCAAAAACAGACAAAATCATCAATATTCTTAGCGGTCAATGTCACAAGCAGATTAAAACATTAACATGTGACATCAAAAAGGACAAACTTGGGATGATAAATCAAAATATATTGTGACTATTGCAACTATTGCAATCCAAGAGCCCCCTATCCCCGCTGACAAGCTTAGATTCCTCGCAGTTACGATAACCCCTCTTTATTTAGTCGCATAATCTTAATCAGACGACTCTGAAACATAATATCAAAATGTGAAACATCTAATTTTAACGAGATAGTCCAAATTTTCTACAGCGTGCCGTGATTGAATGAGTGTAAGTTATTCCCTTTGTTTTCAACTATGCCCGTGAGTTTGACAAATTAAGTGGACTGTCGTGATTTTGGCAAAAATTACATTTTAAAGTTTTAACAAAATCGCGAATTTACATATATCAAGTGTCAATTCAAACATGCCCTACATTATTAATTGAGTTAATGGGTAGTCAGAAGCTTTTGGCCTTCATCTAAGTTTTTTGCACCTCAAAAGTCACACCTGCTTTTAATTTTTTTAATTATTTAAAAAATCAGAAAAAAAAACATTGAAATAAAGTGGACAGACGAAAAGAAATGTAACATAATAACATGAAAGGACAAAAAGAAAGACATATATTCATGATCGTTGGAATCCTATTTTACTACTACAATAATTTTTCTCTAATGAAGATTAGTTAATAATATAACCAAACTCACTTCACACTCTAATCATGGTCTATATAATTCAGAATCTAAGCTTTGTGGTGTCTCATTTCCCCATTCTACATTTATTTTCCAACTTCTCTTTCCTGCATTAAATCACATACCATAATAGTTCACCTTTTTCATCTATATTTTCTTTAGTTTTAATTTTCTTCACCACACCACACATAGCCTAATCAAGAGTGCAAATTCATCTTCAAGTTTGAGCTGAGCAGAATCATGGATGGAAGACAAGGCAGTGAAATGCAGCCCTATGTTGAAGCACCGCCTAATGCGGCAGAACAAAATCGTTATTCACATAGATCAATCGAGACACTGATAGTGGTGATAGCAGTGATCACTATAGTAGGTGTGATTGCAGGAATGATTGCAAGGTTGTGTGGTGGAAGACACTTTGGAGGAAATGGTGAGAATGATATAGAAGGTTGGGTTGAAAGGAAGTGTAGAAGTTGCATTGATGCAGGTCTTCCACCACCACCACCGCCGCCAGCAGAACCTAAACCCGAAGAGCCAAAGGCAGAACCAAAGCCAGAAGCTGCAGCAGGAGGTGGTGATGGAAGTAAATGAAAAAGGAATCAAAATGAAGCACCCACCACGACGCTTCAAATTGAAGGCGTGTCAGGTGTTCGACAAAGACACATATGGTTCTACATTCTTAAATTATTACATGTGTCAACGTGTCCGATGTATGTTTCTGGGTCATTATTTCATATTAGATGCATATTATTCTATTCTAACACAAACATTATTTATAAGTTATAGTAAGTATATAACTTGATGTATGCTTTGTTTACTTTCCCTATAGCTAGTGAATGCTATGTGATACAAGAAAGTTTAGACAACTTTTAATTAATGTATAGAGTAGCAATGTGTTAGTTGTAGAACCTAAGCTACTATTGATGTCATTGAATTTGGACTCACTTGCTATTTCAATATAATTCGTTGGTGTGATTGTGATTTCTTTTTCTTTTTTTCAATGTCTTAATTTTGACCTAGAGAGAAAGCTTATGTAGAGATGCATCTCATCTCATGGATCTTGCACAAGTGGTTGATGTGCAACGTGTGTGAGTGTTGTAAATCTTTAATACCAAATTCAATTCTTATAAAAAATCTGCAAATATTATTTTATGAGAGATTAAATATGAAAACTTCTGTGAGGACTATGGAATTTTGTAGTTAATTTCATTCAACACACTTTTTTTTTAGCATATCTTAAGAAAAGAAAAAGATAATGATCTAAGATAAAAAAAATCCAATGCTCCACCATTTTCACAAGCTATCATTTTTTAAGTCAGTAAGTGGAGCCACTTATCATGAAAAAGCTTAATTTTGTGCCTAAAAATTCTTACGGCGATTACTTTAAAATCTGAAATTTAGATCCTATAGCCTTAACTTTTGGAATAAAATCTGAAATGTAAGTTTAAAGATGCCACTAACATTATGATCATGGCATGAAGTTCCAATTCAACACAGTACAAAGCAAAAGCTCTACAAACCGTTGCTCAATGCTGTAAAAAAGCCCAACAAAGTTTCCAAGCTTTCTTTCATTTCATTTCTTTATTGGAGTGGTCTTACCGTTGCTATTATTAATAATGAAACAAACTTTAAAAGAAAGAATTGAAAAAAAAATTTAATACATCAATAAAATGTGACACTTTTTAATATATGTATTATTGACAATAATAGGTAAACCTTTTGCTACATATATATGTGACAATAAGAGGTTCCTATCAGTTTATTACATTCATGCTTAAATTAGAATGACATGATTCACTACAAATTAATGTACAATTCGTGAATTAATTTACATTGTATAAACTAATTGCATTTTTGTATATTTCTATGAGCCGCAGTTTGGGGCAGCTTGTACTGTGTAAGAAGACAATTGAACATTGTTGCATATAGCCTTAGCAGGTTCTCCATCATATATCAAGTCTATGTTCTGCATTTCTATCTCCTTGCATGGAAATTTCTTACTGCAATCAAATTTCACTGCTACATCAGAAGCACTTTTACCTGTTATATTCAGGTATGACACATTGCTAATTTGGACCGCAGGGTCCTGCACAAACAACAAAAAATCATAAAAATAAAATAAAAAATAAGTAGTGTATTAGTATATAGCAAGTGTTGTGAAAAATAATTTACCATTTCTTTACATGGCTTTTTTTTCTTGTCACAGTAATTCTGGTCAATTATTATAGGGTTGGTCACATTGTCCATTTCAATGTTCTGAAATGTGATGTTGCTAGCACTTCCTGAACCTCCCTGCATTTAATCACCGCAAGACCAAAGAAAATTTATGTCTTATTTGTTTAATAATTTATAAACCAATGTATAGGAAGGGAGGTACTGTTAGTAATAAAGGGAAGTAAGTTGGGCCTATGATCAAAATGTGTGCATAGATATTAGGAATGTTTCCTCCATCTCTTGTTTCCAACAGTATTAGAGCGCGTTTGGTGCATAAGATAGAGTGACAAAATATGATAAAATAATGATATCATCTTTTTATCATGTGTGCATCAAACGTTGATACTATCATATCATATCCTTATTCAGCTTCTAATCATATATTGTCTTTATCATATTATGCGCACCAAACGGGCTCTTAGTGTTTTAGTAAAAAAAAAACACACACTATTAGTGTTTAATTAGATTTTGATAAATATAGTGCATGTTTGGTATATCGGTAGATTTGTCGAAATCACGGTAAACTACCGTTATTTTGCAAAAGCTACACATAATAACTTTTACAAACTCACGACGGTTCACCATGATTTCAACAATTAAGTTAATCAGGCTATCGAAATTGTTACGAATTATTGCATTCTGCAAATCATCTCTTGAGCATTTTTTTATTTTTAACAAATCTCTTGAGCATATATATTATACATAAAAGCAAGAGGGGATTAAATTAAAATTTGCAATTACCGGCCAAGTTTTAATTCTAACTCCATTTGTAGTTCCAGAAATCTTAGCTCCATTCACTATTACTCCCGAAACAATGTCCTTGGATTTTCCAGCCCCCAAACTTCCAATACTGACATATATAAATCATTGTAAATAAAATAAAATTCACATTCAAATAATACAATATAATAAAACTGATATTAATTACAAAAAGAAAACTTGAAATTCACTGAAGTTATAACTACCTGATGCCATGGCCTGGTCCGCAAGTTATGTTTGTGGCTTCTACATTTCTACATCCATCTACAATTGATATACAATCGTCACCTGAAACAAATTATTGGAAAATCTAATTAAGTAATTGTGAATATACATATATAAATTCATATTTGTCTAAAAAACATAGGAATTTTCGATTTTTCATTCCTAATTCTTGTAAAAAAAATTTGTTTCAATTTTTTTTAGATATTTAATTATGAATGTACCAGCTGCTGCGATAGAGCTAGAGATTTTGATGTTTTGGGTATTAGTGACATGAATTCCATCGGTGTTAGGACTATCCTCCGGTGATGCCACAATGAGACCAGAAGCTGTAACATTAACCGAATCCTGAAATGAAATATGGATTTGTTGCGCATTTCGTATCTTCAAATTCTCAACTATCAAGTCCTCGCAATTATCAAATGTGAGAGCCTACAAAAATAAAGTTAGTTAATTAACAAGTATTTCAATCCAATCAATATCTTTGATTATGAAAGTTGTAAGCCCGTATTCTAAACAGTTCAATCCAAACAGTCAAATCATAGTCATTAAATCAATGTTCAATTTAAATTCAACGACAGATATTTGACTAAACGGACTAACTAAATTGATGAGAAAATTTAGGCAGAACTATGTATACATACCGTTGGAGCATCCTTGCAAGGCTGAAAAAAAAAAGGTGAAGAGGCATAAAAAGATTGGTCATAATTAATTTGAATTATATGATTAATTATATAGATTCATTGATGCATATAATTGACTTGATTAAAATATTTGGACGTTATTTTTTATATCTTACTTTCTTTTTGTTCCTTTTGCATGAGTTTTCCCACCATATGTTTCCTTTTCCATCTAGGGTTCCACCACCATTAACTACTAGTTGTTGAACTTTGTCAAATACAAGCCAATGTCCTTGATCTTCACTGTAATCTGATGGATTAACTGATGCTATGAGAATTCCAGATATCTGACAATTAAATTTTTGAAAAAGGTGGAGCTTAAAATATGAAGAACTAAATAGTTAATTAATCACAGGCTTAATATATAATGTAACGGACCTGGACTGATACATTAGATTTGCAAGGACCGGAGAATCTGATTGGTTTGAGTAGATAAATATTATCTTGAGGTGCAACAAACACTGCTTCCCCTGAGGAACATACTGCTTCCCAAGCCTTCTCGAATGCCTGAATATTATATATCCCACATGGGCAATTATAGTAAAATTTAATGTTATTTCTATTGTAATTTTTTTGTTGTAACCCATTGTTATTATAATTGAAAAGAAAAAAAAAATATTTTAAAAATAAAAAATATGTTGGAATAGATGAGTATATTCTAATTTCTAAGCTATATATGATGTATTATATATACTTGTGTGTCATCGGTTTGACCATCCCCTTTAGCTCCATAATCATTGACATTAACAATTTGAAGTGAACAGGAAAGGCCACATGTGTTTTGCTTGATCAAATTCTTGAATGATAATGTACCACCATCATCATCAACGTATGTAGGATCCTTTTGGAAGTAGCTACTGCAAGCAACACATGAAATGATGATGATAGTGAATAAGAGGAGGAAATGTCTTAGGAGGGCCATTATAGTTAATTTCCTCCCTTTGTATTATATTATACTATATTGAGAAAAATATATATATTAACTTAGATTTTGAAAGGAATATTAATTGTTTGATGAAAATATATATTAGCAAAAGCTACGTAGCGAGGTATGGAACTAAGGAGGGGGGAATGTGTATTTATAGACAAGGAAATTGCTATATAGGTATGGAAATAGAGTTAGGTGTAAGAGATTCAGACTGAAAAATGGCCAATCTATATACCATCTGCCTATTTATTGAAATAACATTCATCTATTAATTTAGCGTGATAATTTTAATATTAATTAGAAATTTCATTCACATTTATTGAAATGACATTCATCTATGAATTTAGTGTGATAATTAGCATTTTTATTTCAATGAAAAATCACGTTGGATGCTATTTCAATAAATGATTTCACCTCAATATAAATTTTAATGGAAGTTGAGAGATCCTACAAAATCACAAAAGAAAAAAATATCAGGGGCCAAAATCGTTAAAAAAAATGGAAGGACAAAACCACACATTGCAATAGTTTGGGGACCGAATATGAAATTAAACATGCTAATGGTAATTATTAAAATACATCGTACCAATCTCAGTAACCATAATTAAATTGGCAGGGACATCGTAATATACATGGGTTGGGGTTTGAACTCTGAATTCACACTGATTCATCTCAAAAGGTTAATTATAGCCACTAAACTACTTGACAAAATAAATACATTATACCAATTTTTTTATTTATTAAAACACATGTATATATGTGCAAGGGATAGATTGATAGGTGAAACAATTTTTTACCTTTAGTTGCCTCGTGACCAAATTTCATATTGAAGTGTCCCTTTCCCTTGAGTTTCCTTATACTTTGAAAAACCTTATCTCGCAATAATTTTATTTTCAACAAATTCCATTAATAAAGAGTATGTGAGGTATTTTAATATTCTGATAACCTTCGTAGACATGTCAGGTTCTCCTTTTATTTTCTTCTTTTAAATCTCAATTCCAAATTCAAAAGGCTGATGAATGTGAAAAAACTTCATTAAGAAAGAAGATAAATCGGGAGAATAATTTTCTCATTACTGTGAAAATGATTATATGATTATATCAGTAGCTAGACAAACTATTTATATCACAGATTCTAATAGTAGCTAATTATGAGGTAATACATAAGGTTACAATGTAACAGTAGCTATCTTAATGATGAGGTAATTTGTAAGGTTATAAGGTAACATAATGTGTCAATTAATTATAGGTAATATGAAGGTGCAAACATAATGTAATATAATATAAATGGTCAATTTGAAGGAAGAAAAAAAAACAACTTAAATGAACAATCTAAAATAATAGTTACATAATTTTGCGAAAAAAGAATCATACATATGTACATATAACCCTTTTTATTTAAAAAGAAAAAGAATGAAAAGATTAAAAAAGATATTGAGGTCAATTTTATGATGCACAAGTAAGATAAGACTTCTCCTAAAAAAAGTAAGATAAGACTTGCATCATACACAAATTTTTGGAACATCGAATCTATACTTTAATACAAGGAGGGAGCTAGAAGATGGACCAGCTCAGGCCACGATCACTACATTTTTAGAAAATATAATTATATTAGTATGTATTAAATATTTTTGTCTCAATATCTATTCTTTTTTTTAGGGAGCCTCTATATTTATTTATTCTTGTGAACTATATTAGTGGAATTTGTTGAAAATAAAATTATTGCTATAGTGGGTCTTAAACTTTTAAGTTTTTAGGTTTAGTTGCACTAATCCTTAACTTAAATTTTTAAAAGCGAATAAGAAAATGAAGTTTTGTCTACAATTTATAAAAGAACCATAATCATTAACTAGAATATCAATTTAGAATCCCTCGTTGTAATTTTGCTTAGAATTTTAAATCATCGTATGTGATTTTGTTTGCACGTTCTTTGTCACTACCAACAGGTCACTACTCGTGATTTCATTGTGAACACATCCTCCTACATTTGCATTTTATTTGTTTCATATTTTCTTTCTCTGCTGGTCATTCTCTGACAAGGTTCAATATCTTTCTTATATTCATCAAATTTCTTATTTGTATGTATATATACATTTTAACTTTGAATATATCTTTAATTTCTTAACTTTCTTACATATGTTGTGCATTTAAAAATTTATTTTCTTTAATAAATTATACTTTTAACTTGATCACCGATAATCTTAATTGTTGATTCCGTCCCTCCGATAACCCTTATCATCAAAACAAAAGCACTGCATAGGAATACATTGGCATTTCTTTTTAAAAAAAAAAGAATACATTGGGCAGAGATAAAAAAAAGAAAGAAAAACACTCAAGAAAATAAGGGCTCCATTTGATTAAGCATTACTCCAAACTATTTTTACGACTTAGACTTATTTAATTTGAAACACTTACTCTCTCCGTCGCATACTAAGTAATTCATTGCAATATTAAGTAATTCATTACAATATTTTATACAAATATGTATAAATGAAAGAGAAAAAAAATAAAACTTGTATTATTTATATTTTGATCCTGTGAGCTTGACTAAGTTGGTAGGGACATCCCTTATTCTTAAAAGTTGTTAGGTCTAGCTACACCTTAACCTAATTTTTCCCCTCGAATTATACTGCATTAATTACTAAGCACATCAACCCTAAAAAATTGCCCTCCCATTTTGTTCTCAATTTGAATTTCAAATTTTTTTTATCCCAACTAAACTAATTAGTTCTGAAGCATTTACTGAGAGTTTGTTATTTACCGTGTTATATTGTTCAAATTCTCCCTTCAATTTCCACACGTGTTTCCTATGAGTTTTTGCATACACCAAGGTAATTTTATTACTTTGCTTGCCACTTCATCCAAAAATTTAGTTGACATTTACAAAATTCTCTATCGAAAAAATAGTGGGGTTTTGTAATGTTTGTTGAGATGATGAGTAATAAACTTGAAAAAAATCTTGGTCACTCATCCAAATTTTATAATTATCAATTTGATTTTTTTTATTACGTGATTATTACTCTTCTCTATATTTGCTGCCAATTCCCAACTCTTTCTATCCCATGTTTTGTGAATTACATTGAGCCACCTTCTTACATTGTATCTTTGTTTATATATATATATA
>Ga0315914_1000101_pt1 | contig 72848 bp, 51 predicted proteins | sample MpolenodulesMG_FD_203920 | JGI IMG/M metagenome (GOLD analysis project Ga0315914, IMG submission 203920) | Medicago polymorpha root nodule microbial communities from Los Angeles, California, United States - elongated nodules | ecosystem: Host-associated > Plants > Roots > Nodule | place: USA...
AGCTCTGAGGGTCAGACCGCCTTACTCGCCTCGCAAGTAAACTTACTCGCCATGGCGAGTAAACTGGTAAACTTACTCGCCTCGCAAGTAAACTTACTCCCCATGGCGAGTAAACTGGTAAACTTACTCGCCTCGCAAGTAAACTTACTCCCCATTACTCGCCATGGCCAGTAAACTGGTAATTCTGCCTATTTTGTTCCTTTGATCTTCGAAAAGTTGTCCTTTGCATTTCTTCATGTTTTCTTGCTTCTAGAGTGTCCAGGAGTGTATTTTCCTACAAAGAGTTAACATTAGATGTGAAAAGCATAATTGAGTGATTCTTCAGTATTTGTGAGCTTTTCGCTCGATAACTTGCAAACCAAGTAATCAAAGTGCCTAAAATATACAGTCTATTTAACTCCTTTTTGACACTTATCACTATGCCCCTCCAAATCCTCCATCAAACTAATTAGAAGTTTCTCCTCCCACACAAAAAGAGGCCTCCGCACACTAAATCCCAAACATCTCTACCGTCATCAACTCCCCTAACCTCCTCCACCGTAGCCTCTTTAGAGTTAGAAATCTCATAAAGTCTCAGATACTTCCCATAAAAAGGAGTGTCCTCTCTCCAAGGATCCTTCCAAAAATTAGTCGCATTCCTCGTTCCCACCTTCTTGAATATTTCCGATTTAAACCAAAAAGCTCCTCCCATTCCCTCCAAATGAGCTATATCTTTCCACCATCTAGAAATAAACCACGGCCAAGTCCCAACTTGATCACCCACAAGGTTACACACCCGGGGGCCATACTTATCGACGAGCACCTATTTCCACAAACCCTCTCCACTTTGTAACAATCTCCATCTCCATTTTGCCAATAAACTCAAATTTACCAATCTTATATCTCTCACTCCCAAACCTCCATATCTCCTTGGATGACACACCACCCTCCATTTCACCCAACAAAGCTTCCTTCCCTACCTTCCCCCTCCCCACAAAAAAATTTCGTTGGATCTTAACCAACTTTCTCAACACAACCGCCGGCATTTTTAAGTAAGAAAGATAAAAAATTGGGATAGCATTAATTACCGAATTGAGAAGAACTATGCGCCCACCAAGACTCACATGCTTATTTCCCCAAGCATTAAGTCTCCGAGATAATTGATCCAAAAGAGGCTCCCATGTAGCAAGCTTTAAAGGATTTGCTCCAACCGGCAACCCTAAATACTTGAATGACACCGCTCCCTCACTACAATTCAAAAAGTTACAAGCCATAGCCATAAAATCTGAATCCACATTTACCCCCATCAAGCAACTCTTGTAATAATCGACCGTAAGCCCCGAAGCCATCTCAAACCCTCTCAACACCGCCTTAAGCGTCCAAAGATTATCCATCGTTGCTTTACCAATACAAAGAGTGTCATCGGCATATTGAAGGTGCGAAATCCCAATATTATCATTCTTTATCTAAAAACCTTGAAATAAATTACGCGACACCGCATTCCTCATCACTCCACCAAATCCCTCCGCCACCAAAAGGAACAAAAATGGGGCAAGAGGATCTCCTTGTTTCAATCCCCGTTGAATATTTATCTCCTCCGTAGGGCTACCATTAACTAGAATAGACATACTCCCCCCAAAAACACAAGCCTTCATCCAAGCCACCCATTTATTACACATCCCCACCCTAATCATCATATATTCAAGAAAGCCCCAATCCACTGAATCATAAGCTTTCTCAAAATCCACCTTTAAAATCAAACATTGAACTTTAGCTTTCCTAGCAAAATCCACAATTTCATTAACCACCACCACCCCATCCACCAAATTTCTACCCTTGAGAAAAGCCGATTGAGAAGAGGAGATTATTGAATTCATAGTATCGGCAAGTCTTCTAGCCAAAACCTTAGCAAGAATTTTATATAACGAACCTAGAAGTGCTATAGGCCGGAAATCCTTCAAAAGAGACCTTAGGAATTAACGTCACAAAATAGGAAAGAAGGCTTTTTGGGACCACCTCATTTGCATGAAATTGATCAAACATAATCCTCACCTCATCCTTCAAGATGTACCAAAACTCCTTAATGAACGCAAAATTAAAACCATCCGGACCCGGACTTTTATTACCATCACTTTCCTTCACCGCCGTTTCTATTTCCAACATCGTAAACGGGGCCACCAAAAAATTATTATCAACATCGGACAAAGTAACAAAGTTGACCTCATCCAACTGTGGCCTCTCCCAAGGTGAAGATGATACATGATCGGTAAAATAATTCACCACCTCCCTCCGCACATCAGATGGTTAACGCCTTAATCATATTTCTACTAGATCTCATCTTAACACACTTGTGAAAAAACTTTGAATTTGCATCCCCCTCCTTCAACCACTTGGATCTAGATCTTTGAACCATTAGAGCATTCTTAGCTTTGAGAATCCTCCTTTGAATTTCCACCCCTCTCAAAAGTCCGGCGTCTCCCTTTAAATCCAAATCCGCAATATCCTCCACTAATTTCTCCAATCTCCCATCCATTCCCCCATACTCACCCTTATGCCACTCTTTCAAATCTAACTTCAAAGCCTTCAATTTCTCCTTCAACACAAAACCCATCCAACCACTGGAGTTATAATGCCTCCACCGGGCTTCCACCTCACCCTTTAACTTATCATTCTCCAACCAAAAGTTATTAAAACGAAATGGTTTTGGTCCCCAATCCCATCCTCCCACCTTAAGAACCAACGGACGATGATCCGACACATCTCTTGGAAGCACCCAAAGGGATGTAGTAAACTGTGTGGTCTGTTATTGCAAAAGTTTTAAAGATTTCATGTGTTGATTATGGTCCCCCTTAAAATGAAATTATAGATCTTTGGTCCTAAGGGCATAAGTCAGCCTATATCAAAATGAAAGAAAATAAATTTGAATTATCTACCAATCTCATATATAGGTCTAATCAATTTTTCTTGAAGGAATGTCTAATCAAAATTGTAAGGCTAAACATCTTTTTCTTAACATTAAGTTACATATTCCATATGTTTAACTATAAGATAATTATAGGTTGACATCCTTTTTTCCATACCGCTCGTACACCATCCCATGTGATATTTTTTATTTCTCCTCTTTTTTATCATTTCCTTTCTCTTACTTCCACCAAACATGCTATATGGAGGTGTAGAATGAAATGTTTGTTACGTAAGGTGGTCAATATATCAATACTTTTAACTATATTACAGATTGCACAATGCGCTACCAAAAAAACAAACACAATGTACGAATGATATATTTATGGCATGAACAATTAAATTTGTAACATAGTTTCATGAGTCACAAGAACAAAATGATAAAAAGCGTAAATGGTACTTACCTTTGGGTGATTCCCATTTTTTAATTATTGATGAATTCCTTTTGATGCCAACTTTGAGTTGGTTTTAATACACTTGAACAATATTCTTAAAACTGACGTAGATATTGAACTCACAAGACCTCCAAACCATAATTCTACAAAATGGTCTAAAAACAATATCAAGAACAAATTTGTTTATTCATTTAAATAGAATCCTTCAGCAAAAACTTCCTTGCAAATTTTAATAACTTGAACATGAATAAACAAATTTATTCTCAAAATTGTTTTTAGACCATGTCAAAATTGCGTCAAAAGTTTTTACACCATGAATCAATAATAAATGTTTGATTATTGAAAACGTTCAACTTTTATCATAACTATTTTTAAAGTCATACATAATTGATTGCATGCACTTTACTACTTAAAGCGTCGGTATTTTCTACTTTTTTTTTTAAAAAGAAAAATTGGATTAAAAGGCAAGCTGCAAAGCCCAACGACACATGCTTCTATAAAAAAGCCCAATGATTTGGCGCAACCTGGGCCGGGTATCGGAAGCATGCTACGGCCCAACAATAGAATTGGCGGCAATGTTTTCGCGCCAAAAGTAGTGAACCCCACCAGCACCCATTGATAACCCTTGGAATGGAAGTTGCAACCCTAAACACACAATCGAATTCTTCAGAGCGAAACTGAAACTGAAATTGAAACAGTTCAGAGCAAGAAGAGAGTAAGAGAAGAATCATGGATACAGAAAATCCTGCATCAACTCCCGATTCACCAACCTCACCATCCGCCGGTTTCAACACCGATCAACTTCCTCACACTCACACCAGTCGCGCATCTGAAGACGACGAAGCTTCCGTTGATCCCGATATCATTCGCGACGAACCCGATCCAGAGGAAGAGGAAGATGGAGAAGATCTCTACAATGACAACTTTCTCGAGTAAGTTCCTATATTTCTCTTTTTTTCATTTCTTACTTCATTTCTGCAATTTTTATAATTTAATGAATTGATGATTGTTGAACAGTGATTATCAGAGGATGGGTGAAGCTGACCAGTTCGAATCGGTTGGATTGGATGATTCGGTTGAGGATGAGAGAGATTTTGATCAGATCATGGATGATCGTAGGGCGGCTGAGATTGAACTTGATACTCGTGATGGTCGCGCATCCAATCGCTCTAAACTTCCTCAGCTTCTCCATGACGGAGGTAAACCATTTCTCTTTCATTTCGTTTAGTTTTGATCAATTATTCATGCTTAGTTACTACTATTTAGGGTTTAGGCTGAATTATTGTTTGTGATTAAAATTTATCAAAATTGTTTTCAAATTCTATGTTTTTTAGGCAACTTCACTCTGGGGTTGTTTATTTATGTATAACTATTGAATGAATTGATACTAATTTTGGGGAAATTGGTTGTATTGTAAGTTGTTGGTGACGGTTTTTCTGATTGTTTTTGAGAATGAACATGAATTAGGATATATCACAATTCGCCCCGGTTAACAGTTATATGCTTATTTTAAGCGAGCTAGTGAGGAATACTTAGATTTATTGTTGGTTGAGTTTTTGGCTTATAATGACTTATAAAGTATAAGGTGTTGGTTGTTGATATGTGAACTTTGTATTGCAGATACGGATGATGACAGTTACAGGCCCTCTAAAAGGGCCAGAGCTGATCACAGGTCTTCTGCACCGAGTGACGATGATCTTGATGGGATGAATAGTTCACCTGGAAGGTCACAAAGACACTCAAGGGAGGATAATCCAACTACTGATCAAAATGAGGATGATCAATATGAGGTACTTTCAGTTTTGAATTACTTTTTTCTTTTGAAATAGATATTTTAGCAGCTATCTTGTTATTTTATTTACGGGGTCATGGAATGTAGGAGGATTTTGATGATGAAGCTGGGTATGAGATGTACCGTGTTCAAGGAACTCTTAGAGAATGGGTTACAAGAGATGAAGTGCGCCGTTTCATAGCCAGGAAATTCAAGGATTTCTTACTCTCTTACGTCAATCCAAAGAATGAACACGGAGACTTTGAATATGTGCGTCTGATAAGTGAAATGGTGTCAGGTAATACATTTTCAACAAGATTTGTAGTTGCGACAGTCATCAGTATCTTCTTTGCACCAGCTAATTTATTGTGTCTTTTATTGTAGCTAACAAGTGCAGTTTGGAGATAGATTACAAGCAATTTATCTATGTCCATCCCAACATTGCCATTTGGCTGGCTGATGCACCTCATTCTGTTTTAGAAGTAATGGAAGATGTTGCTAAAAGTGTTGTCTTTAACTTGCATGCAAATTACAAACATATACATCAAAAGATATATGTTCGCATTACCAACTTGCCAGTTTATGACCAGATTCGGAATATCAGGTAACATAAAAAAACCAACTGATATATTACACTCCCATAGCTTCCATTGGATGAAAAACTAATAGTTGCCTTATATCGAGCAGGCAGATCCATTTGAATACAATGATTCGAATTGGGGGAGTCGTAACCAGGCGCTCTGGAGTTTTCCCCCAGTTGCAACAGGTGAAGTATGACTGTGGCAAATGTGGGGCAGTTTTGGGACCATTTTTTCAGAATTCTTATTCAGAGGTGAAAGTTGGTTCCTGTCCCGAGTGTCAATCAAAAGGACCGTTCACTGTCAATATTGAACAGGTACTTCCTTTCAAATCCTTGTGATTTCAAACCAAAGTTTTGCAAAATAAGTTAAGAATGAGGACATTGAAATAGCTCAATTCATGTTGATTATTGTTCTTCACTTTGACTTGGCTAAATGACAGCATAAGACTTGCCGAGTTTAGATGTACTGCAGCATGATTAACAAATTATAGAACTTTTTTGGATTTTTTGTGATTAAATAAGTTGACAGCTAATATTTGTATAAAAAGTAACATTTATTTTTTACTTCTATACTACAGACAATTTACAGGAATTTTCAAAAGCTCACTCTTCAAGAGAGCCCTGGAATAGTTCCTGCAGGACGACTGCCGAGATACAAGGAAGTGATACTATTGAATGATCTGATTGACTGTGCTCGACCTGGAGAAGAGATTGTAATATCCTCTACTTTGACTTGTTTATATTGGCCGTGGGTGTTCTGTAATGATTTTCTTATGCTGTCTATATTCTGATAAAAAATTTCAGGAGGTCACAGGTGTTTATACTAATAACTTCGACTTGTCCCTGAACACAAAGAATGGTTTTCCAGTGTTTTCCACTGTTGTTGAGGCAAATTATGTTACAAAGAAGCAAGACCTCTTCTCTGCCTACAAACTTACACAGGAAGACAAAGAAGAGATTGAAAATTTGGGCAAAGACCCCCGAATTGGAGAAAGGGTTTGTTCCCTAGAACATCAAGTTGTATTTTTTTTTTTCCATTTAATTATTTGTTGTTGATGTACTATAAATTGAATTTCAGATTATCAAGTCCATTGCTCCATCAATCTATGGTCACGATGATATAAAAACTGCAATAGCCTTAGCTATGTTTGGAGGTCAAGAAAAGAATGTTGAAGGGAAGCATAGACTACGAGGAGACATAAATGTTCTTCTTCTCGGTGATCCAGGAACAGCAAAGTCTCAATTTCTTAAGTATAAACTTATCCTTTGTTATTTATAGGCTTCTTTTAATTTTTAATGGTGATCAACTAGTTATTAAATATTACAAAATTCTGCTGTCAGATATGTTGAAAAAACTGGACAGAGAGCTGTATACACCACTGGCAAAGGGGCTTCTGCTGTGGGTCTCACAGCTGCAGTCCACAAAGATCCAGTCACAAGGGAATGGACCCTTGAGGGGGGAGCCCTTGTTCTAGCTGACAGAGGAATTTGTCTCATTGATGAATTTGACAAGATGAATGACCAGGATCGGTAAGAAAATAGATATTGCGGTCTTTTATGTTATTTCTGATTATCGTATGTTTTTAGTTATGCTTTACGACTAAGATAAATATTATCAGGGTAAGTATCCATGAAGCCATGGAGCAGCAGAGCATAAGCATATCAAAAGCTGGAATTGTGACATCTCTTCAGGCACGCTGTTCTGTCATTGCTGCTGCCAATCCAATTGGAGGAAGGTAAGCAAATATGCAAGGTTACTGTTCATCAGTGTCCAAACCAAGACTTCATCTTCTATGTCACACATATTGAAAGATATTAAATCAACTACTGATTACTGATATATGATTTAGTTTCAATTTTATGAGGTTTCTAATTGAACTCTGTTTGATTTGCAGATATGATTCATCGAAATTGTTTACTCAAAACGTTGAATTGACAGATCCTATTATTTCTCGTTTTGATATCCTCTGTGTTGTGAAGGTAATGTTTAAATTCATCTATTCTTTTATAAACTCTTTTAACTTATTCATGTATTGATTGAGTTCTTGATTTTACAGGATGTAGTTGATCCAGTCACCGATGAAATGCTTGCGAAGTTTGTTGTTGACAGTCACTTCAAGTCACAACCTAAGGGTGCTAACAATGACTCCGTGAGCGAGTCCCAAGATGCATCTGGCATGCCAACTGACCCAGAGGTCCTTACTAAATTCCTGCGGCTGCCAGTAACATCAATTTAAGGTAAACTTAGACTGTGTCTTCTGCGACTCAAAGCATTTTTGGTTTGTTTGCAGATACTTCCTCAAGATCTGTTGAAGAAGTACGTTACATATGCCAAGTTGAATGTTTTCCCAAGGTTACATGATGCTGATTTGAATAAACTGTCACATGTATATGCAGAACTGCGGAAGGAATCATCAGTAATGTCCTGTCTCTTTTTACTTAACAAAATTTTGTTTGTGGTTATTATTTGTATGGGTTTCAGTAACATGCTGCTCTTATTCTCTTGTTTAGCACGGACAAGGAGTCCCCATCGCTGTAAGGCACATTGAATCAATGATAAGGATGTCTGAAGCCCATGCGCGAATGCATCTCAGACAGCATGTCATACAAGAGGATGTGGACATGGCAATTCGTGTACTACTTGACTCATTCATTTCTACCCAAAAGTTTGGGGTGCAGAAAGCACTGCAAAAGGTATGGAAAAACAATCTACATCAGAATTCTATGAAATGCAAATAATATTGACATACTGTTACAAATTACCTTTACTCTGGCATTTTTTTATATGCCATCACATTACTATAGTGATTTTGATTGGCATTCATGGAATTTGTACTGGACAAATGGTCTTCTTCTAAAATACGGTCTTGATATTGCAGAGCTTTAGAAAGTATATGACTTTCAAGAAAGACTATAATGATATGCTCATTTATATTCTCCGTGGGCTCGTAACCAATGCTTTGCATTTGGAAGACATTCTCACTGGATCCACATCAAGTCTAACCCATGTAGATGTCAAAGTCGATGATCTCTCCTTCAAGGTAATTAACACTAGTCCTTAATGTTTGTTTTCTAACTGAGGTAATTGTTGCTGACTGTCTTGTTTAACACTGCAGGCTCAAGAGCATGAAATATATGATCTGATACCCTTCTTCAACAGCAGCATATTTTCAAATGCCAATTTTGAATTGGATAAAGAACGAGGAGTTATCAGACATTATCTCACTAGGTGAAAATAGAGTGCATCTATCCCCTTATTCAACAGCAACCAATTGTCAAATGCCAGTTTTGTATTGGATGAAGAACTAGGAGTGATCAGACATCACCCTATGTGAACGTAGAGTGCATCTATGGATTTATTTTTGGTCCTATTCTATATTAGTCTGACTGGACCTTTGAATGTTATGTATTTGCTTTAATTTATTAATACTTTATATACTTTAACCTAATAGCCACTTTGTTTGGGGCCAGTATGGTGCCCGGTGCCTGTCCGTTCGATTGTGGATTGTCTGCCGATTTAAAAAGTTTTTGAATCGTTGGGATATATGATGCCAATATCAAGAGATTTCTCTTAAAAAAAACAAAACAGTCAAGAAAGAGTGGAATGGATGTAATGGGAAAAATCTTTCTAGTTTTTTCATCATATCTACATCTTCGGTCAACCTTAACACTCATGGATGCAATGTTGCTAAGTAGCCTGTGAATGTGTGATGGGTTCTATTGTGGACACTACGTGTTGGCTATATTTATGTGCATTTTAAAACGATTACAATAATGAGCGAGTTTTTATGGTCTAGAGAATGCAGTATTTGCTTCAAAATTTGAATTAGTATTTGCTTTGTGTTCATTTTATAATATGTTATATGCAGTATTAAATGTAATTTGTCTAAAATAACCACCATTGTTAGTTAAAAAATAATGGACAACCATTATAAGTGGTCGAATATGCACCATATTTCTTTACATTTCAGTTAGTTTATACCTCAATCAAAAAAGAGAAATGATATTTGTACATCCATTTTATGACGACTTTTGTACAATTTACTCTCTCATACTCACATTATGTTTTCATTCTTTCTCTTATTTTTCTCTCTATTATTTTTACCAATAAGAAGAGAGAAAAGGTAGGTTGTCACAAAAGTTGTGAGTTGTTCAAATATCGTTGCTCATCAAAAAATCTCATTTTTCACATGTGGGACGGCTTCAAACCAATGGTGATTTTTCTAGGTTCAAGTTTATTTCTGAAATATTATATTTTGGCTTGTTTTCCTTGCATTTTATTGCCATCAATGGTGATTTCGTACATGAAGAGAGAGGAAATCGCAATAGAAAATTAAGTTTTGGTTGAAGGAGTGTTGTTCATGTGTGGAAGGTCATTCAAAAACAAAAATGTGTGGAAGGTTCTTCGTATCATCAACAGAGATGCAAGATAGATAAGCTTCACATCATAATGTACTTACACGTCTTCAAACTGGTTGCAAAACTCCTAATACATATAGTTGTTGAGCAATTTATATGTCCATTCTTTCGTGACTTTTAGCATTTTCCTGTTAGAAAATTATCCCCTAGTTGGACCTACCTCCACTTCCTGCACCCTAAAATTGACAACCCAAAAAATAGAATTGTTTCTAATTAATACTACATACATCATTGTCGATTCACTATCTTTCTGCTGTATGGTTCATTATCTTTCCGTTGTATGGGTTCATTATCTGCTTCTTGTATTTATGGTATCAGTGAATACACTAATATGTTGTTAAATTACTATTCTATTTTTTTTTTATTTAGAGCATTTTTTTAAATGTGTGAAATGAAAAAAAATTCCATTCATTATGGATCAGATGAATATATAATAAAAAAAGAAGTTTTCACCAAGATATTAGGATCTAAAGTTGGCCTTATATAGTACAATATCAAGACAAGCCCCTCAGCAAGAAGAATATCAGGGACGTGCTTATTGGTCTTAAGAACTACCCTTGAAAATGACACTTTGGAAAAGTAATCCATGATCAACATCTTTTTATAGATACAATTTTGAATGTAGTTTTTTTTAATGGTTATCACCATCAAAGGTGTATCACACACTAAATAAGATGTCTCTCTCAACTAAAAATGAAACATTGATTTATTTTGTTACGAGAGTCTAACCTCTTTAACCCCTTTCGTTAACTTTAATCTATCAATATCTATGTTAAATGTAGTTTTTTTAATAACCGAATTTAACACTTACATATTTAATTGAATGATAATACGAGTTTGTTTGGATTCTAGAGCAGGATAAAAGTTTCGATTCTTAAGAGGAAAGCCTCAAAAGTTACGATTCAAGCAAGCTAAAACATTTTGCCAGCCCGAAACCATTATTAAATCATAGTGTACTTATAAGTTATAGTGCAAAAAATAAACAATTCGAATCAACCTTTATTCAAAAAAAAAAAAAATCGAATCAAGTAACCGAAAAACACACACGGTGTTTACACTTTACATTGTTTTGCATCTCAGCTGTTATTCATAGATATATTTAATTGTTAAGCATATATCAACGGTTAATGAAGCACACAATTTTTTCATTGCCCATCAGACAGTCCTAATATGTTTCAGTGTTTGTGTAACAGCAATAAATTCAAATCCCTATAATACTAGTTCACAGGGGAAATGAGAGGTTTCATTACTTTATTGGATATGTTTCTTTATGGTGTAAAAGAAGTGGCAGTCTCTGTAATAAGATTTCATTACTTTATTGAATTCCTAATCACTTCACTAAATGCATCTAACCAAGGTTAATATTCTCATGACTCTAACCTAATGCATCTGGCTCTATATATATTAAAGGTAAATGAATGCAAGTGTCATACATGGTTGTACGAGACACGGGACATTTTCTCTCTTACTTTTGTTTAACTGGTACATAACTATCTGTTTTTTTTTTATTTTATAAAATTATCATTTTTTTTGTTTGTTACTTTATGATTTCTTTACCTTTAACTTAATATTGGTTTGTCTTCATTTGTTTACATGATAAACTCCTTTGGATTTGAATTCCACAACTGAACTGGATAAGTTAAGTTGGTTAACAAGTTAAGCATGAAGTACATGACACATTATGTCGAATTTTATGTTGAAGATGTAAGTGTGAACGTGCTTTTAGCATTTGTTTTTTATTTATTCAATTTAAAATTTTTGTCTTCAATCTGTTTATTTATACTTATCATTTGTTTTTTTTTCTTCTAATTTTAGGGTGTTGTCATGTTGTCTAACATGTTCCGACAAGATTTCGGGGATCAGATTAATCGTTATGCGACTTTAAAATCAATTTGTTATTTTTACCTCTATTTTTTTAAAATATCATAATTCATTCCATATAAATAATTATCAGGAAGAACAACTAATCATGCAACTTTTTAGTGAGTATCTAGCTGCATAGCCACAAATTAGTTAGCACGCCTAAGGATAATTATGGTTCGTGTTTATTACTAAATGAACTGTTATGAAGTTATTGTGATTAGTGCATATTAACTACATATCTATAAGTTGTTTTGCACGCCATTTAGCATGCAGTTAGGATTAATTACATTTAAGCCACGTAATTCAGGTACAACAGCTAAAAAGGAGTATAGTAGGATTTACATGCTTATATAATAAATGCATAGAATTATAGGCTGTCAAAATAAAGCTCACGCCTAACTCCTTACTGCGGATTCATTTTGAAATTTCTACTTCACTACAATTTCAGATTACCTATTAATAAATTAATTAAAGCAAATAACAACAAATCGTCTAATAGTTATATCTATCTTTGTATTAATGGCAAATACACAATAGTGTTAATCGGTATCTCGACATACCTCTAACTCACTCTGCAATAGTATGCATTTACCAATACATCTCTCATCACTTTGGTAGGCAAAGCATTAATTGTTCCACAACTTATAATTGTTCATTCCAGGTAAAAAGGAGAGTAGGATAGGCATGCTTATAGGGTGAATGAATAGACCTGGATATTGTCAATGTAATCCTCACGCCTAACTTCTTATTGTTTGGATTCATTTTGAGATTTGCAATCCCCTACAATCTTCAATTACCTATTATTATCAACAAATGACATCAAATAGTCTATATTTGTTCTAATCTAGGCGTACAAATGGTAAATACATATGGCTAATCAATATCTAAGCATGTCTATAACTAAATCTCAGTAGTATGTATTTACCAAGACTTCCCTCATCACTTTTGTAGACAAAGCATTAATTGATGTATTTCTCATGTAACCACATGATGAGTGTATAAATAGAACATATGAGACTAATGTATAACAGTTAGTCATCATCAGACTAATATTGTTCAAGCTATTCTTATGTTAGCTTGCACTATTTTTCATACTTTTGATTTACAACTCACGTATAACAGTCAAGTGGTATACCTTAATTGAACAAAATTAAGTCACAATGAAGTTTCACAGAGTTCTCTATGATGAGGATAAATTTGCGATGGATATGGGGGGAGCATTTGTCCAGCAAGTCATTAATCGCGAGTCAATGCACCAGTCTTTTTGGTATCCCAATGACTTAATTACGGTTTATGTTGTTTCTTTTCAAACTACTAATTGGAAACTACACATCATAGGATGTTTAATTTTGTTGACCTAAGCAGACAAATAATAAATGTCATAAGATGCATTAATTGAGTATTTGCCTTTTCAAACACATTTTTTTATCGCATTTTCACGTCTAAATAACTATGACGTGCATTGTTTAAACCGTAATTTAACCTATTCATATAAACGTACCATATAATGTCTAATTTATTTGCGTATGTTTTAGCAGGTATGACCCGTGCGATGGTCTAGTTTTAGAAAAACATGATAAAGGAACGAATGAAATTGGTAGATTGCTGTTCTTCTTTATATGTTCTGTCAAAACACTAACCATGTACAAGTTGTTTATTTTGTGTATTTTAAATTTGACATGCGTGCCATGCGATGAATTCTTTATTATATTATCAAAAACTGAAATTTCATCACAAATTGAAGCAATTAAGAGCAAAATTCATTCATTCGGAATACATTCCTTAACAATTTCACATCCTATCGATCAACAAACACAATACACCTCCCTATAATCAAAAAAGGGTTTTTCGAAAATCATTGAGTAACACATGAAATGAAATTAATTAGCTGGTACAAAATGATCAAGAGCTAATAAACGAATCAAACCATCGAAGCTAACGCCACCGTTTTGATCACCACCGCCAAGCTTAATCATAGCATTAATCTCTTCATCAGAAGCAGCAAAACCAGCCCAAGCCATATAATTCTTCAAATCTCCATGACTAAGCTTACCATCACCATCTCTATCCATCACCTTGAACACATCTTCCATGGCCCCACATCCCAACGCTCTCTTTTCTCCTCCGTTGTTTCCGCTAACCACCCTCTCGAATTCCTCGTACTCCACGAATCCATCCTTGTTGGTGTCAGCCACCGACATCATGGCACCAATTGCATCGTCTCCTCCATTCACGCCACCTGTGATGGTGGCATAAAATGAACGGAGGTCATCACGGCTTATTTTGCCGTCGCAATCGGTGTCAAGAATGTCGAATGCCGGTCGGAAATCGGTTGTGGTGGGTTGTGGGCGGAGGCTACGGCCAGATGGACACATGATGATATTTTGAAGAAAAATATGAATGTGTTTGTGTTTGTGTTGTGTGTTGGTTTTGTATTGAGCTATGGCTTTAACGTTTACGTGTGTGTTGAATAAATAGGGGGTTCCGAGAATTTGGGGACCCACACAATTTGGGAAGGCATGCATTGCATAGAATCGATTCTTAGTAAGACATGGAACACGGGACTTGGGCAGCAAGGTGTTGGACTTTGTAAACTTTTTCGACTTTTCGTGGAATATGTTGATTTTCTTACGTGTGTCATGACATCATTCGTTTGTTTTTTTGTTTGTTTAGGATCTGATTCCACCGTCCATTAACACTCATGCTGGTTGTGGTAAATTGTTATGCTACGCAGTGTTCGTTCACTTTGTCGACATTAACAAAGAAGAAAAAGTTATATACCAGTAATCACGAGATGCCATGAACAAATTGAAAGTGTAGAAATAATGTCAATCAACATTTATTCAGTTGGTAAGAAAGGAGTCGACTCATCGTGTGGAAACATCTTAGTGACTGTTTGTTTTGGCTTTTCAGCAACAAAAATCACTTCTACAAACCTCAAAAGTGGAAATTGAGTTTTCAATGTTGTTTGGTTTGACTTTTCAGAATTGCTTCTATCCTCCAAAAGCAATTCTCCTTAAAGCTACAATTCCTAACTTTTGGTTTTCCTAGAATCAATTCTACATTAAATTTTTTATTTTGATTATTACAACCTATTATTTTCCTTTATTGCCTTTTAACAATTCTCCTTCTTTTTGCTTTCTAATTAATTTGATCAACCAAATTTAATCAAAAAACTTAGTGAACCAAGTTAGCCCCCGAAAAATATTTATGGTCATGAGTTACCTAGTTTTGGATTTTCATTTACGGTGTCCTCATTCAGATTTAGTGTATTTTTTCTTTTATCTTTCTTTTACGCTATATTTGATCATTTTTGGCAACTAACTCTAGAGAGCTGTTTCATAATTTTGGGAGAATTGTTTTAAATAAAAATTATGTGGCCAATGAATGTTACCTCAATTGGCAAGTGGTCGACTCATTTGCAAGATCGTAGGTTCAACGGTTGATGACAAAATATATTTGGTGGATGATACATAAATAACATTTATAATCACTCTTTGAGTAGACTTATCCTAAGTCTTTGGAATCAACTTATAATAACTTTAAACACCATAAATAAATATAAAAAAAATGCATGAATTGAATTTGAATTTAAGAAAATTGTGAGGTTGGGGTGTGGGTGGGGGAGGGGGGGAGAGGGGTACGAAGTAGTATTTATTTCCGCTGGATTACTTGGTCAGCCTACATGAATGGGCCGTTTATTAAGAGTAAGAAGGGAAGGGTAAACGCGTAATAAACGAAGCAAACGAGGGTTTTATTGTCTTTTAAGAAGATGAAAAACCCTAATTCAACAATCTCACTATAAATCTCACAAGAACGCCTCCATCCTCATCCAAATATTGTAGCTGCAGAAAAGAAAACCCTCTTTCTCTTTCGTCGTCTATGTAGTTTATAAATTTTAATATTGCCTCTTGAGATGTCATTGATTGATATTCAATTGATCAATGGTTAATCTCATCATCTATGATAATAAGAGGCATAGATTTTTTGCAGCCGTGTTGAGTCACTTCACCTTCGATTTTTCCACAGGTGCAGTGAATAAACAGACTGTTAAATCTCTTAATTCCCCAAATTTTTTGTGAAGTTTCGATTTTGTAGTATTAACAATTTTATATTTGTTGGATCCTATGATGGCATGAAATCTTTGAGACCTGAATCTATAATTTGATGTCAGCTATAAGCATACTCACTGAGGATCCATTTAATTATTTTTATCTCTTTCAATTTGATAATTATTTATTTTGCAAAATATTATGTTTTTTTTTTTATATGAATGATGAATAAGCACTGGGCTCTGAGCATATAATTTGATGCACATTGCTAGCCTAGAAAGCTATATCTGACTCTTTATGTTCTTAACCCATCAATCAGGGTAGCTTCAATTACGGACTGATCTTATTTACTTTACTATTATTTATTATTCAAAAGGCTGAATATTTGGTTGAATTTAAATTTGATTGTCACTCTTCATTCTACTCATTATTCAAACTCTAGTCTATATGTCCTTTACTTTTGCGTGTCTGGTTCAGTAATAGAGTATGGTGTTTTTTCACTTGAGACTTGAATGTGGAATACTCCACATTCGAGAGTGAGTATTTTGTTGTATTTATGGTTACGTATTTTGATGTAGGTGTTGTACTGTTTGTAATTCCTTTGCTAATTCAGCCTCTGATAACAGGTATTAGAGATATGCTACTATTGTTCTTGAAACAGGTGCCTCAGATTTTGTTGATGTGAAATATCAACCATTTTAACATTTGTAATTCTATAATTGTTCTAACATTTATAATTTTACCAGGCTGAAAATGAGTAGAAAAAGTACAAGTTATTGTTTCCAATTTTTGTTAAAGATAAGTAGTTTGATTAATTGATTGTAACACTGCTTAATACTGATTAATCAAACTCAATTTGGTGTATTGTGCAATATAGTATATCTTATTTTAGGCAAATTCTACACCAAATTGTTAAATTAATAATTAAATGAGTTGTTTTTTTAAGAAAAATAATTATTTTCTATCATTAAAAATTATAATAGTTAAATCTTATTTATCAAAAGTTTTGATGAAATGAATTTTACTTTTTTTGAATTTTTACAACTCATAATAAAGAATATTGCTTATTTTTTATGAGATAATGTTGAAAATTTAATATGATTATTATAAACAATGAAATGATGTTTTTTCTAATGAAATGATGTTTTCTAAAATATAAATATTGATAAATGAGTTTTTTATTTAATTTATGGAGGAAGAGTACCGGTACACCTCACTACCGTAGAAGTTTTCCTTATTTTATCAATTTTGATTTTGATATAGGAGTTGTCATGTCATTGCGAAAATGAGGTTAATGCTACTTCAAAAACACTTGTAAAGCGTTATCTGTATATATTTTGTAGTAATAGTAATCTTGGTCTTTGTATGTGTAACGACAAAAAAAAAAACAGTCCACTTCCTTCCTTCATCAGCCCTAGCAAACCATCCCACTCTTCTTAACTAGGAGGCCAATTTGCTGGTAACCTCCTCCTTTCAACGTCGCAAACAACAGGTATCGGTGGTCCCAAAATCCGATTTATCATGTAGGACTAAAATCAACCCTCTTCCCTCGCACACGAGTCACATAACTTCCCTCTTTCTCACTGATAGCATGATAAACCGGATTTTGGGACTACCGGTACCTGCTGTTTGCTACGTTGAAAGGAGGAGGTTACCAGCAAATTGGCCTCCTAGTCAAGAAGAGTGGGATGGTTTGCTCGTAGGGTTGATGAAGGAAGGAAGGAACTGGCTTGGTAAGACTGGTGGAAGCCAGATATCCTAACTGCTGGACCCAAGAGAGTCAGCGAAGGACAAAACGGATCTGCAGACGAACTGAAACCAGATCTGAAGGAATCGGCTTTGATGAACCTACCCGAAAGGGTTTGAGAAGACAGCGGCGAACACAAAAACAACTTTTTGGTCGTCGGTGGCGACGTTGACCATAAGGTTGAAAGAATATCATTCCACATGTTTCATGATATTCTTTCAACCTTGTGCTCGTCTAGTGAACCACTGGTGGTTCCCATCCATCCAAAGGTAACAACTTGGGTGATTGAATGAGACGGAAATGTGAAGCGAATAGGAAACAACTTGGATGACTGAATGGGAAGCAAATAACATTCTTTCAACTTCAACATTATTTCCGTCGACTGAAACCACTAGCTCAGTGGTTCCCTTTGAATGGGTTGTGAAATTGTTTCTTTTATCCTAACTATTTAATCAAGTTTTTCATTTTGTTGACAAAAAAAGAAATGTTATTTTTATTTTTAAGAAAGTAGAAATTGGTACTTTTATCCTAACTAAACTAAAGTTGAAATAAGTATAACTATTCGCAATATATCTCTGATCAAGGTACTACAAAATCTAATTGTTTGTTTTTTTTTTGAGAAAATTCTTATTCCTAAAGTTGAAATAAGTATAACTACTTGCACAGGTTATATCTCTGATCAAGGTACGATAAAATCTAATTGTTTTTTTTTTTTTGAAAATTATTATTTCTTCTCACCATAATTAAGTTGAACAACTTAGATTGAGAGTGTACAAAAAAAAAAAAGGACTAAGAATGAACTTCAAACACTTAAACATGTGGAATGATATTCTTTCAACCTTATATCTGTCCAGTGAACCCCCGGTGGTTCCCATCCATCCATCCACAAGTAACAACTTGGGTGATTGAATGAGACGGAAATGACATTCTTTCAACTTCAACATTATCTCCGTGGATTGAACCTCCGTTGGTTTCCATCGACCCATAGGGATCAACTTGGGTGACTAAATTGGACGAAAATGACATTCTTTCAACTTCAACATTATTTCCATCGACTGAACCCACTAGATCGGTGGTTCCCGTTTGAATGGGTCAGGAAATTGTTTTTTTTATCCTAACTATTTAATCAAGTTTATCATTTTGTTGACAAAAAAAGAAGTGTTATATTTATTTTTTAGAAAGTGGAAATTGTTTCTTTTATCCTAACTAAACTAAAGTTGAAATAAGTATAACTATTCGCAGATATATCTCTGATCAAGGTACTACAAAATCTAATTGTTTGTTTTTTTTTGAAAATTCTTATTCCTAAAGTTGAAATAAGTATAACTACTCGCACATGTTATATCTCTGATCAAGGTACGATAAAATCTAATTGTTTGTTTTTTTTGAAAATTATTATTCCTTCTCACTATAATAAAGTTCAACAATTTAGATTGAGAGTGTACACGAAAAACAAATTAGACTAGACTGAGAATGAACTTCAAACACTTAAACATTTGGAATGATATTTTTAAGCTTGTATCCGTCCAGTGAACCCCAGTGGTTCCATCCATCCACATGTAACAACTTGGGTGTCTGAATGAGACAGAAATGACATTCTTTCAACTTCAACATTATTTTCATCGACTGAACCCACTAGATCTGTGGTTCCCCTTTGAATGTGTCGGGAGATTGTTTATTTTATCCTAACTATTTAATCAAGTTTTTCATTTTGTTGACAAAAAAAGAAATGTTAGAAAGTTGAAATTGTTTCTTTTATCATATCTAAACTAAAGTTGAAATAAATATAGTTACTCGCAGGATATATCATCTAATTGTTTTTTTTTTTGTTGTAAAATTCTTATTCCTAAAGTTGAAATAAGTATAACTAATCGCAGGATATATCTCTGATCAAGTTACGATAAAATCTAATTGTTTGTTTTTTTTATTAAATTATTATTCTTTCTCACCATAACAAAGTTCAACAACATAGATTGAGAGTGTACACGAAAAAAAAATTTAGACTGAGAATAAACTTCAAACACTTAAACATATGAAATGATATTCTTTCAACCTTGTATCCGTCTAGTGAACCCCCGGTGGTTCCCATCCATCCACATGTAACAACTTGGGTGACTGAATGGGACGGAAATGACATTCTTTCAACTTCAACATTATCTCCGTGGATTGAACCATCGGTGGTTTCCATCGATCCACAAGGAACAACTTGGGTGACTGAATGGGAAACGAATGACATTCTTTCAACTTCAACATTATTTCCGTCAACTGAACCCAATAGATCGGTGGTTTCCTTTGATTAATGTGTCGGGAAATTGTTTCTTTTATCCTAACTATTTATTCAAGTTTTTCATTTTGTTGACAAAAAAAGAACTGTTATTTTTATTTTTAAGAAAGTTGAAATTGTTTCTTTTATCATATCTAAACTAAAGTTGAAATAAGTATAACTGCTCGCAGGATATATCAACTAATTGTTTGTTTTTTTTGTTTTGAAAATTCTTATTCCTAAAGTTGAAATAAGTATAACTAATCGCAGGATATATCTCTGATCAAGTTACGATAAAATCTAATTGTTTGTTTTTTTATTAAATTATTATTCCTTCTCACCATAATAAAGTTCAACAACTTAGATTGAGAGTGTACACGAAAAAAAAAACATAGACTGAGAATGAACTTTAAACACTTAAACATGTGGAATGATATTCTTTCAACCTTGTATCCGTCCAGTGAACCCCCGGTGGTTCCCATCCATCCACATGTAACAACTTGGGTGACTGAATGGGACGGAAATGACATTCTTTCAAATTCAAAATTATCTTCGTGGATTGAACCACCGGTGGTTTCCATCGACCCGCATGGAACAACTTGGGTGACTGAATTGGACGGGAATGACATTCTTTCAACTTCAATATTATTTTCGTCGACTGAACCCACTAGATCGGTGGTTCCCCTTTGTATGGGACGGGAAATTGTTTCTTTTATCCTAACTATTTAATCAAGTTTTTCATTTTGTTGACAAAAAAAAGAAATGTTATGTTTTTTTTTTTAATAAAAAAGTTGAAATTGTTTCTTTTATCCTAACTAAACTAAAGTTGAAATAAGTATAACTACTCGCAGGATATATCTCTGAGCAAGGTACTATAAAATCTATTTTTTTGTTTTTTGTGAAAATTATTATTCCTAAAGTTGAAATATGTATAACTACTCGCACATGATATATCTCTGATCAAGGTACGATAAAATCTAATTGTTTTTTTTTAATTATTATTCCTTCTCACCATAATAAAGTTCAACAACTTAAATTGGGAGTGTACACGAAAAAAATAAAATTAGACTAAGAATGAGCTTCAAACACTTAAATATGTGGAATGATATTCTTTCAACCTTGTACCCGTCCAGTGAACCTCGGTGGTTCTATCCATCCACATGTAACAACTTGGGTGACTGAATGGGAAATGACATTCTTTCAACTTCAACATTTTCTACGTGGATTGAACCACCGGTGGTTTTCATCGACCCACATTTAACAAATTGTGTGACTGAATGAGACGGGAATGACATTCTTTCATCTTCAACATTATTTCTGTCGACTGAACCCACTAGATCGGTGGTTCCCCTTTGACCCACAAGCAATAGGGGTTGAACTTGTTCACACTTTGGTGGTGTGTGGCGAAGCTCTTCAGCTAAAGAATCTTGAGCTCGCATACATGCTTGTGAATCGAATTGTGTTGCTAGCTTCGTTGCCAACTGGAGCGATGAGTAAGGTTGCTAAGTATTTCGCAGAAGCTTTTGCTCGAAGAATCAACAGATTTCTCAGATAAATATTAGTTGAGCTTTTATCGGTCTTTTCACTATCTCAAACTGGCTCACTTCATCGCTGATCAAGCTATTCTCAAAGCTTTCAGCGGAGAAGACCTAAAACCATGTTTATGTTGAACCTCTCTTTAAAAATTTGTTCTCATTCATTAGCTAAAGAGGAAAATGAACAGAAAATAAACACAAGGTTTAATGTTTCCAAAGGCTTCCTATTTTGTCGAAGATAAGTGAATGGGTTCGAGCAAGAACAAAACAATATGTGTATGGTGAAACCATTTTTCTTGTCAAATGAAAATTATCCAACACGACGTATTTTCAAGAACAAAGAAACAACTTCATGACTAAATTAATTGTGTTATATCAGACTTATAAAGAAACAACTTCTCGGAATTTACATGATGAATTCCAACCATTTTAAGGATATTGATTGTATAACTGTGGCATGAAAAGCATTTTGCGTTTTGATTATTATGGTCGATAGATCAATTTTACACGCCACATTGTCAACTTCTTATTGCTGAGCTTGGTAAGTTGACTCATACTCCAAATTTCTTTCCCATACAAAATTAACATTTCTTAATCTATTAGCGATTTTAAAAAAGACATTCTCACCTTCTTCACTATTTTAAGGCAAAAAATAGAGTACAAAACATTGCATTACATGAAACTCAAATCTCAACTACGTCGACACCGAACTCAAGAATATAAGGTACGGTTCAATATCATGCAAAACACAATAAAATTTAAATAGATTTTTGAGACAACGATATATCACTGTATCACTGACTTTGTGAGAACAATATATATTTTTTAAAACAATTATATTAATAAGATCTAATCTAACCATAAGAAGCACAAAAAACTGCCATTGCAAATAACTTTTACTCGACAATCGTAGACGTCTGATAAGTTGCAAATATAAGAGCAGAAAAAACTGCCTCACAAATCACCCAGCACTCCAAAACACCAGGAGCACAAAACTTCTCCCTCTACCAATACAAAACAAAGACCTCTATAATCTATCAATGTACCAACCAAGTAAGCTTTAAAAAATATTCACTCTCATTAACATACCAATATTACTCAGCTCATACAAGTTGCGACCATCCAATCTTCACTGCTCCAAACATCCCAGACTAAAATGAGCAGAATACCACGACCAAGAAAAACCACGCAACAAAGAACGTAATGAATTGTTGCCAGTCAGCAAGGAAAACAGAATTGATGTACCAGTTGGAAAAACTGATATCCCGTTGTACAAATTTCCACAATCTAAATCATAATTGAACTGACTAACATTGATACATGTGATAACTTGAGAAAATGAGTTAATTGAATGTATACACATGTTGTTGTTAGACACGAGAACACGCCTAATCTCAAAGCCCAAAGGTGTCCGTGTCTATTTGATTTGATTTTTATCTATTCTAAACAAATTTTCCACCCTCACTTCCTTATCGTAAAACACTTTGTCATTTCTAGCCTTCCAGATTGCCCAAAATGTTAACAAACAAACCACTTTTACTCGACACTCAAAAACCCTGCCACCCCCAACAAGACCTCCAAATTGCTCAAAATGATCGGTCCCCTAGGTTTAAGGCTCTGTTTGATGACAAAATTGTCCGATCCGTCTCATTTGCCAACTTTCATGCAAGCACTACCTTTCATACAAATAAACTTTTTTCTTTTAGAATATCGTTGAATATTCATTCATAAAAAGAAAAAGGGAACTATTGAATGTTACAAATCAATCGTAGACGGAGCAAACAAAACGGCTGCTATAATTTGAGAATAATAAATTTTTATCTCACAATTTCATCTCTTTACTATTAATTTTATACTCAATTTTGCTCTCATTTGTTATTTTATTGACAATTTGGTTGATCAGTTAAATAGGCATTTAAACGGATAGATTAGCAAGCAAAATGCCACCACACACGTGACCAAGTCCAACACCATTTTATCCCTATTGTCTTTTTTGTTTTGTTTTTGACATTTATCCCTATTGTCATAACTCATCAAGTTCAACATTTAGTTTTGCTAAACCTGCTTCAGGAGACCTAAACATTCCATTTAAACGCCTAAAACATGTTTCCCTCGCTCCTTTGGAAAGGTGTAAAAGTGCACAAGATTTTGTTCAGCTATTAACACTGTATAAAAGTCGAAGCAAATATAAATACACAAAGCCCCCTGCTGGCAGAACCTACAAAAGACACAGCCTAGTCAATGTTATGTTCTATTCAACTGTCCTGCATTGATCACTATGCATTCAAAACTGTCCTATATTCTTTTTTATATCGGCATGGCAGTGGTATGCTCTGCCTGGTGTGATAAGGCTTCTTGTTTGCTGGCTTCATGATTTTGATCAGCGCACCGGAGATGAGAAGAAAATTACAACAAAGTACACAATGAATCCAGCAATCAGTATTCCCCCATAGATGTACGTTTGAGAAGAGTGCACAGGGTACTTGTACTCAATTTTGCAGCATTTCATATTATCCCTCTCACTTGTCAAAACATGGTCAACATATCTGCAATTCACAAAATTGTGAATGATTACTATTACTTTTTTTGAAACATATTGCCAATTTTTGAAAAAATATGAAAAATATATATCTTGAATAAGGTAACTTACTGTTGGGTGAACATGGTGCTCTGAAGAATATCTGAACTGTTCAAGAAGGCATCCTTTAACCGATGATCATATAATAATGAAGACATATCAACAAGATGCTCCTCAAGGCCCTGGTAAACATATACATATTGAAAAATGTCAACAATCCAAACGCCCAGAGAGATCAGAAACTTCAATAGAGTAACAACAACTTACATTGAGGTATTTTTCCAAACGCTCAACTAATTCGTGTGGAAATGGTTCAGGCAAATTAGTGGTTTTCTTGTAGAACTTCTCCAACCACAGTTCAGTGGTTGATTTCTCCTTCTTTCCCTTCACAGGCTCACCAAGGGGAGTTTTCAGATACTCTGCTGCAAAACCTTGGACGGTCTGTGCAAAGAATTGACCGGGATCCATAATCAGATAAACAAGTAACATATAAACATAACTCAAATGAGTACAAATTACCTCTGATGTTTCACGAATTTTACGAAGTACAGAATCCACACGTGCATATATTGAGTTCCTCTGTCAGCAAACGAAAAGCCAATTTGAGAAATAGCTCGTATATAGAATTAATATCGGTATATTGAGAGGGCACTTACCAATGCAACATCACGGAGCATTTGACTGACATGAGATGTATTTGAAAATGGTCCAAATGGATGACAACCGGCTGCCCAAAGCCAATTCACAATAGGTCTTTCATGTACATGAGAAGCCTTCACATATGGTGCACTTAAACCACCCACCACTGAGGCAATACCAGCCAATATATGACGTTGTGCTTGAGATGGGATGGCATGCCTTCTCTGTATTTCTGAAACATAACTGTCAAACAAGGCAATGAAGAGTGATGTCAAATTTTGCAAGAGAAAACAGACAACTAACGAGGAAACCCAAGATAAATCAAAGCGGACTCCGTGGCTTCTTAGAGTCCATTAAATCAGCATGAAAAGTGAGCAGTGTTTGCATTAGACTGAACTAAATGAAATGGATCTATAGGAAATTATATTTCACTGCATCAACAATACATCTACACAAAGACAGACATAGACATATTTAAATACAAAGTTGAAAATAATCATAATACAATGGCATCTTCTTTTTCCTGTTGAGAGAAGGGAAGGCATATGTCATAGTCGGTTTATTTGAATTGAGATGTGTTTTTGTTTTTAAGTCAATTGAGATGTTTAAACTCAATGGACAAAAATTTGAGTTTCTGCTTAGAAAAACTGGATGTTTCATACAGTCTACAATAAGCATATTATGTTGGCAAGTAACAATCACTCGTAAGCAAACTACATTCCTTCCTCTATCATCTACATGTCGCAATGTCTACAATAACAATGATATGCATCAATCTTCAACTCATAAGTACTGGATATATCATATTCACCCACCTCAAAGGAATCTTCTCATTTTGATGCTCAAGCACAATTACAACGTCATTGCTTGTCCACACCATACTTTCGTCCTCCATCATAAGATTTGGATCTACATCAGCCAATGATAGCACAAAACTGCACAATAATAAGTATAGCATTTCAAAATTTCAATATTGAACTGGTTTTGAAACAAAAATTATACCAACACCAATCAATTTTTTATCTAGTAGCAATATAATGCACCTCAAACCAAACCATTTCAACCAAGTGACGCCCTGCTTTGCAATAATATCTTTTCACACACAGCCAAACATTCTTAATGTTTTTTATTACAAAAGTCCAACTCCTAGAGTTTGTCAACTATAATCAATCCAATGGTTGAAATACACAACTAACTCACATCCTATAGAGTTGTTCCTTTTTCTTTTGGCTAGTTAGCCTTGACATCTTCAAGTTATTCATGCATTCACTTTCATATTGATAAGGCCACCAAGTGTCCAAATAGCCCACAGTACTACCTTACCAATATTGTCTTTGTTCACCATAAATTTCAAGGGTCCTATTTAGCTTAATTTGAGCAGTTAAAAAAATGTAGACATTATTTACTAGTAAAATAAACCAATAAATAAATATAAATAAACATATGCAAAGTTTTTACCGAAAAGAAAAACACAACTGCAAAGATACTCTGATTATAAAGTTGTAGATTAAACATGAATCTAGGCAAGAGATAGTGGTGTACGCACACAGGAACTACTCTTGTTCCAAAAGTTGGTTGAAGATCTCCTAGTTTCTTTGCATTCTTCCTCTTTTTCTTGTCATGTTTTAAGTTATACGATGACCAAAGAGGCTTATGCTTAAGTACTGAATCAGTCGACCCGTCAGATTCATCCATCCAACTCTGTCGGAGGAAATATTTATTTGAAAGGGATGGGTCAGCCATTTCAAGCAATCCAGCAGCAAGCACATCAGCAGAACGTTCCATCTCCTGTTCAAAGGTGGTTGCAAGTCCATATAGAAATGTTAAAAAATAACAAAATTAATTGATATTTAGCATCTAAGATGCAGGTTGAAGACATAATCATCTATTATGGATAATGAATTATGCATGTTCTTCAGATAGGCTAAAACAGATCATGAGCAGTACCATGACCAGAAAGTATTCAATTTTGTCTATCTAATTAAAGGCGTCAGCAAAAACATACTCATGATTCAAAACTTAAAAGTTTCTCAAAATTTCTCAACTAATTATCCAGTGAAATGGAAGAGACCACATTGCCCGTGTAAAATTATATAAGAAATTAAAAATGGAAGATTTATGAAACTAAATAGCACCCACTTCTTTTAAAATAGCACCGTCCAGATAAGTCTTGGTATGAACATGGAAACGGCCATCATTCTTGGTTTCCTGCAGTGAATGTCCACGCATAGCTTTTGAAACCGCAATTGAAAGCTTCTCATGGTGATGTAGTGCATGAGTACCCCCAATAATTACTACTTCTTGCCCATCATTAAGCAATTTTTTCACCTGAGGAAAGAATAAATTATAACACTTGCATACTCCTGCTAAGTTGCAGAAAATATTGATTCTAGTAACTGCACCAGACAATTTTCAAACTCCGCAGTAAAATAATTGGTAGCCTACTCCATAGGAAATTACACACCTCTGCCTTAATTTCGTCGATGTTTATACTGTAATTGTAGCCCTTTTGCATAATATTGTATCGATTGTGATTTTGCAAGATAATTATTGGTATAAGCAATCTTGAAGTAAGATCAACAGTTTCAAACCTGAACATATCAATAAAAGTATAATTAGATTCTAAGGATGATACATCAGTTATCAGTCTGTCAGTTAATTTAATTATTAAAATTCTCTTATAACTTGCTTGTTAGATGCTAAACTGGCAACCCAACTTTCATAGAAGTATTAAAAACTGTGCATAAAAAGGGGATGAGTTAGCAATGGTTCTTGGGTGAAAAATAAGGATTACATCATATCATAAGTTTTACAGCATAGATATCTAGAACCCATATTACAATCATACTGGGGCATTGATAGGGATCCCACATACAGAAATATGGGTTCTTTACACCATACTATAATTTTAACAGCATTACAGGTAGACAGTTAAAATGGGAAAAAGGTTCAGGCATAAGCAAAGAGCCTATAAACACACAAAAATCTTATAGACAACAATAAGATCAGACGTGCCATATGGCATTCAACATTGGGCAGTGAAACACTAACCACAACAAAATAATGCAGCAAATATAAGAATGGCAAGATAGATGACTAGACAAAAAGGAAAATAAAAATCTAGGAAACACATGCATCCCTCAAGCGAAAGCTGAGAAACTACTTATTGAAATGAAAATGATGGTTACTCATTTTCCAAGGTTTGGTCACATGAGAAGACCAATTAACACTCCAGTAAAAAAAAAATTAGACCAAATGAAAGACAGTCCAATTGAAAGGGTAATGGAAGACCGACAGGAACTGAAACTTATATTGAAATAATATAGATTAGAGAAAAGTCTGACACATCTCTGATAACAATGGCAAGGGCAAACAGATATAGAAACTAGAATAGAAAGAAACATCAGAGAAGAAAGCTTCTACGACCTGTCGCACAGCCACCCAAATGATTGCCTATCTTCTACCACAACCCTCCTTTCCTCTAATACTCATGTCCCCTTCAATGATTCCAGCATCCCTTTCTCCTCTATCTTGCTGCTACGTTTCCAGTCTGTGAAAATTTAGCATAACAGACTTTTTTCGTATTTAATTTCCCATATCATTTACCAGCCTACCCTCATTCCTTTTCCCTCTTCTATGGTAGAACTTCATTGGGAGTTAAGATCCTCTCTGTTTATTGGAGGCCCATAAAAGACCTAAGAAAACTTTAGGAGAAAACTAATATAAAATGTCTCACCCTACAGAGTTTTACAGAAATTTCGGTTGCTAGAGAGTCCAATGAACCCTTGACCGTGTAGCAACTATCAAACCCAACTATAGTGACATAAAGCTTCATTGTTATAAATGACATTACGTTACCTAACATCAGGTGCTATAACATGTTCCACTGTGGTTGATACCAAAGAAGCAAGCTGTCCAAGAAAAATATCGTTGCTGGATCGATAAGAAGCTGTGCTACTTAGACCCACGACATTTCGTAATCTTGGCAGGGTTCTAGAACTGACACTTCCCTCTTCAGCTTCAATCTTACCATAAGTACAGGGCCCTGCTGAAAGGTCAATCACCACAAATCTGAACAAACAAAAAAATTAAGACTGAAAATTTGCTTGTAACTGTGAGGCACAAAACATGTGTTGAAACCAATTATTCCCAGTAAAGAACCTCCAAGAATTGATAACACTCTTTTAACAAAAGAAACTGAAGTTTAACAGAAAAGTTAGATAAAAAAAGCCTTTCTTACCTGCCCGAGCTCAGCCAAACTTGAGTTGCTCCTCCACCATCATAGCGATAACGATAAATGTAATCTGCTTCTTGATTTTTCATATCTTCCTCGGTTAGCTCAGGAATTTTTCCATACATTAAACTATCAAGATCTATTCCCTGGAGTTTAGGATCTAGTCTCACCTGTAATATATTTTAAAATTTAAATTAGCAGTAAAATAAACTGCCAGAATAAAAGTGGAAGATGATACTAAACAAGCAGGAAAAATGAAGAACTGAAGCAATCAGTCACTAATATTTCTTAGCGAAAGCAAGCTTACCAATTATTTTATTTGTGACAACTTACAAGCAATTGGTATAAAGTTAATATCAATTAAATTTGTAGGATATAAAGCAAGGTAATCTACATTTCACAACTAAACGTACTACATGTTGGTTATACCTTGTCAAAGTTTACAATAAATATTGCACTTGGCACTGGCTTATCCATCTCTGTGACAGAAGATCCCACACTATCCATGTCAAATATGTAGGAGTACAGCATTTGAAATACTGGCTCCACAGCTGTTGCTTCAACTTCAAATAGAGGCACCTCCCTTCCAAAATCAGACTGTAAGTTGTAAAAAAACTTTAGAATCATATCTCAGGATGGAGGCTATAACTATTAGCTTCCCATAACTAAAATAAGCAGAAAGTGACATGAAAAGAAACAGTTACCTCCCTTGCTTTTCCTGCAGGAACCATTGCCTCTTTCAACGCCTTTTCAAGTGCTATCAGTTCAGGCTGTCCGGCCTATGGTAAGATTTCAATTTAAATTGTTAGAAATTTTCAGATTTCAGACAAAGGAATATTTGCGTGGATGACCTATGTAAAGAATGATTAAGCAACATAAAAAATAGTTTGATTGTAGTATGTGCACGAAGAACTATTAAAAGAACATAGGCTTGATTAATTTCAAGAATTCAAAGTAAAGTTTGATTTTGATACACAGCCCGGTGAAAATTTATGAAAAAAAACTAAGTTCATCTAATCTAAAGCTTGGCGTTCATTCCTTTCAGCACTCTAAAACTTGACAATTTGCGTCAAGATTGACATAATGAAGCTTTTTACCAGTGGTTCTAATCCTTTTATTTTATACTATGAGCAGTTTAAGAAAGTAACGAGGATATACTTTTGTGATCATGCAAGAAAGAACCAGTGTCTTGTTTGGATAAACACTTAAATTACACACTTATAGCATAATTGTTTATCATATAAGCGTGTATATAAGCTATTTCTATACAACAGCAACCAAGCGTTATCCCACTAAGTGGGGTCGGTTACATGGATCAAATGACGCCATAATGGTATCAAATACCATATTTCTATCCAACTCATTATTAATCTGTAGATCTTTCTTGATAGTTTCTCTTATAGTCTTTCTAGGTCTTCCTCCACCTCTAGTAATTTGACTCCTCTCCATATGGTCTACTCTCATTAATATAGAATTCACAGGTCTTCTCTCTACATGCCCAAACCACTTAAACCTAGTTTCCGTCATCTTTTCTACTATTGATGCTACCCCAACTCTCTCTAATGTTGTCATTTCCAATCCTATTCTGTAAAGTCTTAGCAAACATCCAACACAACATCCTCATTTGTGTTACGCTTAAAAGACTTGAGTCCCTACTACTTTCATAAGCTATCCTGGAGAGCTTAGAAAAATAAGCTAAAAATAGCTTATAAATATGTCACAAGTTTTTTACAAAAGCTCTCCAAGCAAAGCATGAATCTCATGAAACAATGTGATTAACAAGAATTAGGATAAAATAAAAGATAGAGAAAGAAATGAAATGAAAGATGAAAAGTAGCTTACGGATAACACATTATAAACCAAATGATGCTCAATATCAATAAGCTCTTCAGTCTCCAAACAAGAAGGTCTGTGAGTTGGAAAGCTTGTTTTGAGAAGCTGTTCTAATTTATGCGGATCAACATTGTATCTATATCCTCCATCGCCGTTAAAACCAATCAAAACCACATTCACTTCCAACGGAACTTGAAATGGAACCTATAAAAAGCACGGTAAGAGTAAGCGATTATTTCAATTTTATTTCTGCGAGTTAAAATGCGATTTGTGTAGAGAGATGAGATGAGGTACAACCTCGGCGCGAGAATGGAGCATGCGGCGAATATCGGATCGGACGGAATCTCGAACATCGTGGAAGGCGCTGTGGTGCCATTGAGGGTGACCGGGTTCTCTCTTGAAGGGTTGTGGTGCTGACTCGGACTGAGTCAATAGAAGAAAAATCGGAATGATGAGTGTGATGATAGAACGAGGCGCCATGCCGCCTCGCCGAGTCAGATTGATTGATTGAATCGGAGTTGTTGGTTGCTATTGTGAATGAATTTGTTGTTGTTGTTGAATTAATCAGCCGTCGCTGAAGCTCACTGGTGGGATGACAGAACAACACTAGTCCACCCGCCGGGACTTCACTTGTTCTGAAATAATGTGAATAACGGTTTTCCCAGAATGCCCTCGATAACTCTTGTAAATTTTTTATTGAGAAAAACTCTTAAATTTGTAGTGACCAAAATGCTTTTTTTTTCTTTCTTTCTGTCCAATACATTTTTTTTTAAGAAATCATGAATTGAGTCTTTAAGCTATCATCGTTTCACCAGTTTGGACATAAACTATTAAAATGTCTTTAAATTATATCATCTATCAATTTAATCTCTAAAGTATTTAACTGAGAACTAAATTGATTGATGAAAGTATATTTTATTGATTTTTTTTTTGTTAATTTTATTAGTTTAGAAATCAAATTGACAAGATAGCGATAATTTAGAACTTAAATTGAATGTTTATACTACGTTTTTTACTAGATTGAGCTTGATGAGTCCTCGTAGCTTAATTCCTTTTCCACTTTAAATAATGCCGATAACACATTTTTTAACTTATTTTTCAATATATTTTTTTACAAATTAAATTTTACATGGGATCCATATAATTTTAGTTGAGTTCATGTGAGTTTGAATTGATAAATAAATCTATGTTGAAAAAATATGTGTTAAAGATAGCAATGCTAGCGAAGTGTGTGTTAAAGAGTTTGAGTTACTTCCACTTTTAATATTTCAACTATGTTGATTATGCAATTTTGATTTTTCCTTTGCAATTTGTTGGTAGTATATCCTTCAATTTTCTCCGACATAAACGCAAATGTGAGTGACATTTCTCATGGTGTTAGATAAATAAAGTATTAAAAATAGGGGATATATGACTAATTTAGAAGAGTTAAGGAGTGGAGCGATATGAGTGGATCCACATCGAGATAATTATAACAAATTAACATACATATTCTAAAAATTAAAGTATTCCCCTAAATAAATAATGTATTAAACCCCTTAAGAAAAAAAAAAGAGTATTAAAAAAAATGGGAAAAATATGTGACATTTGAGTTTTGAACGAAGAGGTTAAGGTTTTTTGTACACATTTGAGATACCATTTCTCAACAGAGGATCCTCCCATGTCCTTGCTCAAATAAATTAAAATGGTGTTCCATACAAACCAAAAAGTTAAGGAGCACTTCCAGTCATATATAGAACAAGAACCTTGCCTTCTTGTATTGAACGCTCGAACTTCCTCCTTGAATTCTTGATTGCTGAATTAGGGATCAAAGGTGATTCCATACTACACGAACACCTATACTTTAGCTTTCTCTTCTTACAGTTGCAGGGTGAGGAATCATTGGATGAACAAGAATACTCCCTAGCACCTCACAATTCACATGGTCATGACTGAGAGCAACTTGCACACGCAAAGAAACGAGGAAGCAAAAAACGATGTGAGGAAGAAGTTGGGAAGAAGATATCCATAAAGTTGGAAACAAAATGCTCACTAGCATCTCCCATGTCATAATGGAGTATAAATCTGAGTGGATGCCTTGGCATAATGGAGTAAAAGTTAAAGGAAAGTTTGTGGCAACGCAAATGCATATTCAACAGGTCAGTGAGTGGGTGTCTGGAGTAAAAGGATAATCTGTAGAGTTGGATTCATGAAATGAGGAGAGGATTGGGATTAAATCAAGCCAAATTTTAGAGTTAGTATGGTCAAGAAAATTATGTTATTATGTAGTGTATCAAGTGTATCAGGGCCGGCCTAAAGGCAAAGCAACCCAAGCAAGAGCTTTAGGTCTCAAAATTTTGGATGATAAAAAAGACCTCTAAAAAATTAATTTGGTTATAAGTATATTATATGACAGATAAATTACAAACATTTGCATACAGAGCCGTCTCCGACAATTCGGAGGCCCCGTTGTAATCTTGACAATTTTAATCTAAAGTATCGTAAAAAAATACTGCACCATTTAGAGTGACAAATATGACTTTTACCTATAGACAAATAGACATTTACATACGGACGGTGTATAATTGACAGTTAAATAGTTGAACTCTGATCTTTTGAGGCCCCTTTAAGTTTGAGGCCTTGTGCCAAGGGCCTTGATGCTCTTCCACAGGGTTGGCCCTGTTTGCATAGCTTAACTGATTATAAAAAAGTCGTCAATTACTTTTGGTCATAAATTCAAATTTTAGTCTTTACAAAAATTTATTTTATATAAATATTCTGTTAAAAACATATTTTTAAAAGCAACATTAAATTGTTTGCTTTAGGCCTGGGCCGGCCCCGTGGTGCATGATTTTGAATAATAGTTAAAACTGTAATGGGTGAATTTGATTTCTGTAGTTGTATTGTGCTCTGAGGGAGGGGGTAGTACCACTGCCAGGTGCATAAAACCTTCGTGCGTCTTTTACAATTTGCTATCATTTATTATTAATATGATTTTGATTCTTAAAAAAAAATCCAAACACAATGTAAACACAGCTCTGAAAGAATGTAGTTCTGCATTATTTTGTCCTCACAGGGGAAGATAAACAAAAAAAATGCTACATTTAAAGGAATTAAAAACACATGAACCAATAAAAATTCATAACATTTTTTTTTGACAAAATAAAAATTCATAACATGAAACCAATAACAGAACATTTAATTTGATATTAAGGAACTTTTATTAGGGGGATACATTTCTATATGATAAACAACGTCTGCTGATTTTTACGAGTACTAACTCATAAAACCTCAACTCTGAGAAACAAAACATGTATCTTTACAGTTTCAGAGATTGGTGCAAATAAAAGACCTATAGTTTGGACTGTTTCTTGGAACTTCTTCCTGCTATGAATTCCTGCATTTTCTTGAATTGCTCCTTAGTCATTCCATTATAATAAGCATGGCCCCTCTCCTAAATTTTGTACACAGGTAGATAACTCAATCAAAATTACATAAAAATAGTTTGAACTGCGCAGCTCAAAGCTTAAGATGCAAATACAAGGACGTGCGAAATAATTTTCCAACGTTTTCCAACAATGCTACATAACGAATGTTTTTTTTTTGGTACAAAAGAGGGCCAAAGGCCCACATAACTAGTGTTTTTAACTAGAGTTTTTACAGCTTTAAAATACACAGTGAATTTTAGATAGTGAAAGTTTGCTCTAAGCTCCTTTTATTTCTATCAACTATGCTTAAGTTAAGTGCAAACCTATTTGCCTAAATTACAATTATAAAGTTCACAAAATTACAGGAAATTGAATCCGTATTATGTAATGATATGCATAATTGAGTCCGTATTATGTAATTTTTGAGCACTAACCTTTTCGAGGGAAAGAGCATGGCCAAGATCCAGCTTGATACCATCATTTATCACTGACTTGTACCTCAAGACCATGTCTTGACTATTTTTCGCAATGGCTTCCGCAATTTCTCTGCTTTTCATCATCAGTTCACCGTCTTCAACAAGATGGTTCACCAAACCCAACTTTTCAGCTACCTCTGCAGTCAAAGGCGTGGCTGTAAGTGATACCTCGCGGGCTTTATTTACTCCTATAATGCGCGAAAGCTTCTGAGACAATCCCCATGAAGGAAATATTCCAAATCTGCATGTTACCAATAACACCAAGGATTAATCTAGCAAGTAAGTATATTGAATTATGATTGGTAATGATAATAAGAAATAAAAAAGGAAAGTGAGGAACCTAGCATGAGTGTCCATGAATTTGGCGCCTTTAGCAGCAACCAAAATATCACAAGCAAGAGAAATCTCAAATCCAGCGGTAACAGCAAATCCTTTAATCGCTCCAATTATCGGTTTACGACACCGCTCCATTTGCACAACCGGGTCACTCTCCGGATCCTTCACATCACCCTTGAAAACATCCTCCGCCGCTGTAAGGTCAACGCCGGAACAGAACGATCGACCCGTTCCGGTTAATATAATCACCCGAACCGATTCGTCCCGGTCCAGACTCTTGAAAGCTTGAGCCAGGTCCACGTTCATTGCACGAGTTAGCGAGTTGAGAGAATTGGGACGGTTAATAGTCACCACCGCGATTCCGTTTGGTTCGCGGTTGACGAGTATCAGCTTCTCCGATGTCATGTTCGACCCGATTCGATTTTGTCCGGTTCAATTGCTATTTGATCTGGTTATTTTGTTTGTTTTGGAATATGGGATCGTTTTCTTCTTTGAGGAGAATTACCTCACTTGAAGTGCGTGCGTGAGGATATGGTATGGAAATGAAAATGAAAATGACGTGTCTACCCACATACTATCAAAATAATGTAAAATTACACATGTACTAAAGTCTCAAACGTCAAACGTAAGAAACAAAACAAAAAATTCACTCAGAAAACAAAAATCAATATCTTAAATGTAGGCTGGACAAAAAAGTCATCCCGTTAAATATCACCTATTCTAATTTTATCCTAACTTTATCAAATTTGTTTCACATTCTCATGTTTAATATACTTTTCAAAGATTTTCTATTGATGGAGTTCAAAAGTCGTATTTCACTATAAAATGTTTCTTTTTTTTGAGCAAATTATAAAATGTTTCTATCAAATGTTAAGATATGAATGTGTACTACTAGAAAATATTCCAAGACAAAGGCAAAATTGAAAAAATGATATTTTTTGAAAATGTTAAAAAATGCCTTCAATGCATTGGTTAAGAGGATAAAATTAGAAATATTGCATTGGAAAATGGTGAAGAGTGATGGGTTTGACTTTTTAAAAGTTAAATTGTTGTTGAATCAAATGCAAACTTACTATTTTTTATTGGATCTTGTTAACGAGTGCCCCTACGAGTGCCCCCAGGGGCACTCTTTAAGCATTCTTTATGAAGAAAATTATTCTTTAAAAAAAGCAATAACTTCAATTTCCAATGCAATAAATGCACAAACTTTCATAAAAGCTTATCATTTTGGGTAATTAAAGAGTGTCCCGGGGGCACTCGTTAACATTTTCCTTTTTTATTTCCTTAATAATTGTCCGTTTGTTTCTGCGGTGCAAGCAACTGAAAACCATGTTTTGGCTAACACTCCAAATTGGAGCTTCTACTTTTTCACGTTTTAAAGCATTGGGAATCATAAATAGTACATTGGGAAGCGGTTTCCAGCTTCCAAACGTCTTCCTAAACACACACTAAGTGCCCTTACCATAACCCTATTTTTTATACGACAAGTGATATTTGTACAACTAATTTTTGTACAACTTTTGTTACAACCACTTTTTCTCCCTTCTTATTGGATAAAAAGAATAGAGAGAATGAAGATGAGAGAGAATAAAAACATATGTGAGTATGAGAGAGAGTTGTCACAAAAGTTGTCAAAAAGTGGTTGTACAAATATCATTTCTCTTTTTATACTGACTTAAATGCAGTCAATCCACTTTCTCAACATGTGTGTTTTTTTTATTTGCTTCTTACATTCAAGATCGGACAGAGTAGTAGATTATTTTAAGCGTGGATCAACGAATGTCTCGACAAACTTCTCCATTATGAGATTTAACATATATTATTCCTAATTTGAATTTAATACCTCTAGTTAAGTTGTAAGATATCACTTATCATCTTTCTCAAGTGTTACGTGTTTTTAATACTTCTCATGTTTTAAAATACTACAAATTGTTATAGTCATATTTTTTTTATATAAACTTTATACAATGCTTTATAAATTTTAGGGTTAATAGGGCTTTACCCCCTTGTAATTTTTTTTTTACCGTCCTTGTAAAAAAAAGATTATTCAGGATTGCCCCCTGAGCCATGTGACTCAGCGGAATCTATGATGTGGCACTGACGTGGCATTTTTTTTATTTTTCATTTTTTTTGGATGTCATGTGTAAAAGAGAGTTTACAAGTCATTTATAATTTAAAAAAATCAAAAATAGTTTTTAATTAATTTTTAAAAAGCTAAAATTATTTTAAAAATCAGAAAATAAATTCTAATTTTTTTCAAAAATTTGAAAAATCGAAACAAAATCATTTTTTTTCTCAAAAATTAAAAAAATTCAGATTTTTATTTTGAAAATTAAGTTTCAGAATTTTTTTTAAAAAATCTTCCTAATTTCGGAAGAAAAATATGAATTTCTTTATTTTTTTATTAAGTTCCAGATTTTTTTTAAAATTCTTCCTAATTTCAGAAGAAAAAAATATGATTTTTTTGATTTCAAAAAAGAATTCATAAAAATCCAGGAATAAGATTTTCGAATTATTTTCTAAATTCTAACTTAATATATTTCCCATCAATGACAGGAAAACTCATATGGTATTACCATTTCCATTCTCGAACTTAATATATTTCCAAATTTTCCAAAAAATTATACAAAAATTTTGAAAAAAATCCAAATTAAATTAAAATTATAAAATTTGAAAAAAATGATATTATCTATTTTTTTTAACTTGTAAAAAATATTTGATTTTTTTTTCAATTTCTTTAATTTCGAAAAAGAATTTATAAAAATTCTGGAATGAAGATTTTGAAATATAAAATAAAATCAACTTTTTATTTTGAAAATTAAATTTAAAAAATATGAATATGTTTTCTAATTTTAAAAATAAAATCTGGAACTTAATTTATTTTTAAAATCTGAATTTTTTTTCTTCTGATTTTTAATTTTTTTTATAAAAATCTGACTTTTTTTTTATTTTTAAAATTTTTGAATAAATGACGTGTAAAATGTATTTAACACGTGGCATCCAAAAAAAATTGAAAAATAAATTAAAAAAATGCCACGTCAGTGAAACATCAAAGATTCTGCTGAGTCAAGGGCATAGGGGGCAATCCTAAAGAATCTTTACTTTACAAGGACGGAATCTAAAAAAAAAAATTACAGGGGGAAAAACCAAAAGTGCTCTATATTACAGGGGGTAAAGACCTATTAACCCTAAATTTTAAAACTAACCTTTTTTCCTTTTTAAAGAATTCCAGACTAACCTTTCCCAATTAGTGAAATTGGTATAGAGTTTACAACACCAAACCCACAGCTGACGTGATTGCCAAAGCAAAACTGCCGTGATTTTATTAAGTTAGCATGTGGAGCTTTTGTACCAATGTGATAAATTGTCGTGGTTTTCCTTAAAACGTGGTTTGACAAACGCAGAAGCAAACATGCTAGAAGTGTAGAACTATATAAACGACGACAATTTGTGAGATTTTATATCGAGCCTACTCCTCTCTTTTTAACCGGTGTTTTTGCGATAGCGAGCAATTATTGAGAAAGGAATACCAATCAAAGTAATTGACTTTATAAAACCACTAGCATGTTGTTTTCCACAAAGTAAGGGATTTAAATGTCATCAGACTTATAAAAAGTGCTTTCAGGGGCAGAGCCACCCCCAGCTAGCTTGGGCACTAGCCCAGACTCAGCTTCTACTTTCTTTGTAGCAAGTCCAGCCATTACTAGAACCTCTTGCTTTTCCTGTGGATTTTGCCAAAGATTTAGGTTCTCAGGTAAATATAATACCTTCGTGGGTAATCGTTTCCTTAGGATTTTAGGATCCGCAAGAAAGGTATATTTGTGGGAAATGTGCAATTATCCGCAAGAAGGAAGTAACATTATATGGGAAGTCTATAAAATTACCTGCAGGAAATGTGCAATTTTTGCCCAGGTTCTATAAAATTCCTGGCTCCGCCACTGAGCGCTTTGGAACACCCATAATGGAGACATTCATTTTTAGGTACTTAAATTGATCTAACATGTACACATCACTCATTTATAATTTTTTAATAGTGGTACCTAATAAGTACTCAATTCCTTCAACCTAGATAACACACAAATTTTTTAAATGAGACCCACTAATCAACTATCAATAATTTTATACCATTACATTTCAAATTTGTTAATATTAAAAAAGTATGGATCCCACTTGAGATTAAAAGTCTTAAGCGAGAAACCCAGATCTTATAAAACCCCAACAATTTTTCTCCCTAATGAAGGTACCTAATAGGTACCAAGTTTAAATGTTTAAGTCCCCCATTGGGGATGTTCTTATGTAAAACTAGGGAAATACCTTCCATAGAAATAACACTGCTCGTGTTTCTATAGTACGAACAGGGACACATGTGCTTGAACTTTCATTTGGCAAATGTTTTAAACGACGATATTTAGTTATCCCAAAAACTTTTGTCCCGATATTATCACGACAGTTGTAATTGTAACAATAACAAAAAAATTATCATTTTTAGCAACTGATGTATTCTAAAAAAAATCCAAAATCCAATGCCTATTCACTTGTATTAGTGATGGATTTCTTTGGGAGAAATAGCATTACTCATTAAATTAAACAATTAATATTTTAGGGGAAGACACATAGGGTCAAACTTCATGATAACTAAAATAACTAAACCACCGACCCGTGTCTACCGACTAAAACAATCACAAATAAGTTATATCGCAATACATAAATGTATTGCTATAGGTGATGTGATGAAAACTCTTAGGAAGAGTTTGCCGCTCATTTGAGTCCCACAATGCTCGAGAGATTGATTAGTCTCTGCAGTTGCACGTGTGGAGGATACCCGATTTACAACCAAAAAAATAGGTGATGTGATGATAATGTATTACAGATGGCACTCGTGGTAACATTAATTACTTCCATAACCTTACTTTGAACATTAATTATCATACATTACGAAAGACTTCTCTGTACACAACATTTGTAGTGACATTAGTATATTCACAATTGTCATTAGTTAAAAGTATTCTCAACTCATCTCTAAAATTAACTTTTGAAATCAACAAATGTGATTTGATGTCAAAATAAAGTTTGACATGAATCAATAGACAACAACATTAAAAAAAAAAACTGTATCGATCCAATTCAACTATTATGTGAGTAAAACACATCTTTCCATGTTTCTTGTCAACAATAACTTTAAACTGATTGCAAGTTGGATCAAGTAGCATATCATAGTGAATACTCAATCTCCTTGGTAAGACTTAGGCCTAAAGGTAGAGAATTTTATAAAATATATACAAAACTATCCTTAGTTCTAATGCTAAATTTTGTTGTATATAAGCTATAAGGCGCACTAAGAAAAAATAAACAGCAATAATTTATAACAATTAAAAAAGCACTACATTATAACAAATCATATGCAGTTTAATTGTAATTCTGTGTAAGCTATATGGTGCAAAAAGTAAGGGAAAAACAACCATGTCTTATAACAAAGTGTACAACCGTAGTGAATAACAAAATCATGTGCAGTTGAATTGGTGATATTTTCTCAAGCTAACGATTTTATATGCTTACTAATGGAAACAAAATAAAAAAAAGCGTAAAATCAAACAACTTTTGTCTATTTATGTCTATTTTAGTCAATCACATTTATGTCTCTTAGTTAACAAAAACTGCTCCCTCCATTATGATGCACAAAAACAACATGATGTTATAGCAACTATTACACATAAAAAACGAAAAACAAACATATCATTGCATACTACATCATTGAAGACGCAATTTGTTCACAATCTTGCCAAATCAGTGTTTGAATCCGGACCATATGGAGTTGTGAAAATAAAATAAAAAAACTTATTAAAAAAAATTAGCAAGAAGCGATAAAATTTGAATAGAAACACATGAAATTATACCTTTTAAGCAATGCAAGGCAAGTAGAGTTTCAATGCCATTTTCTCTCATGATATGCTATGCATGGGTTAGGAAACTATAGAAAGTTGGTATGAGGATTGCAACCAAAAGCTTGATCACACACCACTATATATATATAGGGTTAGGAGGGATAACTAAAGATCTCATGGGTAAGTGATTTGTTGACATAGCTTATTCGATATTAGTGCTGGATTTATTGCATGGAAGGAGGGAAATAGCAATTCAAAATTCAAAATCGCATTTAATGTAAGGTGGTTGGGATGGGGCAAGTTAGCAACCGAATTTAATGCTTGAGGTTAGCTTGTTGTGTACAATTGGCTATTGTGATTAGGAGGAAAAATAAGCTTGTGATTAGGGTTTAGCAATTGCTAGACCTTATAAGCTTTTATAATAATAAGAAGAAGATTGCATGGAAGGGGGAAATAGCAATTCAAAATTCAAAATCGCATTTAATGTAGGGTGTGTGGGATGTGGCAAGTTAGCAACCGAATTTAATGTTTGAGGTTAGCTTGTTGCGTACAATTGACTATTGTGATTAGGAGGGAAAATAAGCTTGTGATTAGGGTTTAGCAATTGCTAGACCTTATAAGCTTTTATAATAAGAAGAAAGATTCGTTCTTTTGCTGAATTTCTATCTGATACCAAGTAGCATTTTCCTTTTTTATATTGTGTGGAATGTATGTGTCATGTAGATCCAATCACATTGTAAAATAAATAAAAAAATGTAGATCCAATCACTTTATTTATGTTTAGTTAATAAAGTTGATGCAAGATGGAATGAGTAGAAATACTAAACTCATTATGTTTTTTCTTGGTTATGAAGCAAGTGAAGGGGTGATGGCTTAAATTATTAACAATATCATTCATAGTACATAGCACTTAAATACAGTTTGTGAAATCTCAGTTTCAAACATTGAATTAAAAAATGCAAATTATCTAAAGAGCCTGAGAACATCAGTTTCTCACATAAAGAAACAAGTTAAGATTGAAAGAGTTGACGAATGTTTATCGGCGAAATATCCGCGGCACCACCATCTAGGAGGCGTTTGGCGACAACAACATTTGCAGCATCAGAAGGATGATAAGGGTCCCAAAAAATATATTTAGATCTGTCCGTACAAACCCTTGACGTAGGACCACATGGGATCAAACCTCCAAATCTCCCAGCCATGTTGCAGCAAGCAGAAGAAGGATTCTCAAAACCTGCCACAAATACATTCAATTAAGTACTTATTGATTAATTAGTTTAAAAAATAGTATAGAAATTTAATGTTCTAATAGGTTAATATATTTTTTTTGAAAGATAATAGGTTAATATATATTGTCACACGGTATACATACCAAATGCTGCGTAGTTTACGAGCATGTCTGCTAAAATGTGATATATATCTGCATATACAAATATTGAACCAGCTAAATTTGAGTTTAGCTCTGCAATTAGACCCTTTAATTGTGCATTAAATGAAAGTGCCATCTGATTGGCAAAAGTGATACAACTATCTCCTTCAGCTGGGTGTGCATCCCTTTGACTTGGTATGCAGCCAATAGGCCCCACATTTGCCACAACAATTTTTCTAGCTCCCAAATTGTACAACCTCTGCAGATGGTACAATAAAAACTAATAATGTGATTTATGATTTTTAATTTCAGACATCATTTAAATTTTTTAATCCGAAACAAAGATTGTAAGTTGTGAGGAAATTACAGTGAGCTGTGTTCTAAGTCTTGATATCATGGTGATCACAAAGAGTTCAGGAGAATCCAATTTGTCCTCGGAAAATGCAACATCCGGTGTTAAGTAGTTGTTAATGAAATCATTTGAACCGATTGTAACCGAAAACAATGCCTTTTGGAATAGATTGAGAGCAGCAGGAACTCCAATGTAGGAGATTATGTCATGTCTGGTATTTGCAAAATAATCTATTTGTGCATCCATGTTGAGTCGACCACCCTATATAAATAAAATGGCAAGTACATTATTATTGTTATCTATTCCATGCATAATTATGAGATTAAAATTAAATCATGAGAGCAAGTGAAGCAAAAACTTACAAAGACTTGTCCAGTGTGATTGAGAATTCCACCCCCACCAGAGGCATAATTGACACCCTTCAATATCACTGGTCCAATTGTTGTAGGTGCCAAATAAGGCGGGGTGAGGCCAAAACCCAATTCCTGACCTGACAGTACAAGAATATATCACTAGGAATCAAACTCGATACCCAAAGTTTACAACACTCAATTAGTTACTATGCACCAATTATTTGCGCTAGACCTCAGTAGCGGTGGTGCAAGAATATATAACTCATTATCTAAAAATAGTAACTAATCAAGTAAATAAAATAGGGGAAATAAATTATTACTGATAAAATCTTACCAATGATGTCAACTATGGTTCTTCCATTGGTGAATCTCCCTGTTGGTCTTCCAAAATCAATACCATTAGGCAAAAAATTAGCCTTTGAGAGAGAAATAATGTAATTATTGTTTCCTGCGTCAACTAGAGAATCTCCAAATACAAAATTTGCTGGTAGATTGTCTGAAGTTGAAATCCTAAAAAAGACCAACACTATGAAGAAAATTCGAAGCTCAATATCAATAATAGTGACCCTGTTCAAATTGATACCCATCAGAAAGTGCACGATAAAATGTGTTATCAAAGTAATGAAAGTTCTGAATGATCAGAATCCTGTTTTATACTATGGATCTCTTTGCTGAAATGTGTCAAAAATCATTGATATTTATAATGTGCACAAAACATGCCACATTGCCACTAGCTGAAGAAACTAATGGATAGAGTATTATAATATATATTGTGATGAAGTAACATTAATTGCCCTGCATGTATATAACTAACTAGTAGTAGCCGTAACCATTTGGTTGGAGGGAATAAATGGGATTGAATTAGATCAAATCATCTTTTATTTTTATATATTTGGTTCACTGGGTGGCTAAAAAGGAATTATAAAAAACTACTCCCTCCGTCTCTACATCGTCTCTACATGTGAACTCCATCTGCTTTTTTCACATTTCTTAAGAAAAGTTAGTGTAATCAATGTGTCAATATTACCAAACTATCATTTGTTTGTATATGTATTAAATTTGATTTTTCATATTTCAATACAAGTTGTAGTATTAATTAGGGGTATGTTTAAGAAAAAAATAATAAATGCATCTAGTAATTTAAAAATGAGTTTACATTTATGGACAAAAATAAAGTAAATAGATGCTTAGATATCCTAACAGAGGGAGTATATATAAACATGTGACACTGTTTCCCAGCTTTCTTCACTGACCTCCAAGAACCTCATCCATCATGTGAAATTAAGTGCAACACAATGGAAACAGAGTATTGGGTCATGGGTTTCATATACTTAATAAATCTTCTCCATCAATTAGGAGGTTGGTCAAAGTTGAGAAGCAATGAACATTCACCTATTAAATGTAAAGGATAAAAAAAAATGGAACTAACTGCTCAATGTTTACATGAATTTCTAACATGTAAATTTTTTAGGTTTTGCTAACGAATGTCTCCAAAACTCTTTTAAACAATCTAAATTAATTAATTATTCCTTAAAAGAATCAAACACTACAATTTCTAATATAATGAATACATATATTTTAATAAAAAATTATCATTTAATCCTTAAAAAAAATTATCATTTATGATCGTTAAATAGTGTCGAGAATACTTGATTGCATTTCCCATATTTTTATCGTTGCTATAGATAAGAGGATATGGAAGAATGATAGGTATATAAAAATTGTTTAACAAATAAAAGGTTTATATTTTCATAATGATACATATTATAGTTAAATAAGTTTTTCGTCTTTATAAATATAGCGAATTTTGATTTTAGTCTCTAAAAAATTAAACTGAATGTTTTCATCCTCACAAATTTTTTTATTTTGTTTTTCATCCTCAATGGCCATTTTGTGTACATATAAATGGCAAAATTATAACTCTTTTATGTTCAAATTGTGTCCATGTTATGTCCGTTTATTATATTCAACATTTATATATTCATATTATGTTCAAAAAATGTCAAAAACACGTTAAAATTATATCCATTAAGGAGCAAAAACAAAATAAATTTTTTTGTGAGGATGAAAACATTCAGTTTAATTTTATAGGGACTAAAATCAAAATTCATTATATTTATAGGGACGAAAAACTTATTTAACCCTACATATTATATCAACAGTTAGGAATAGAGGATGCACCGGGATATTCTATTGCATGAACTCTCACCCAACACATTATTCTTACACTCAATCAATAAAAATATGGCACATGTTATTAACTTTAAAAAAAATACCATACTGGTTGAACATGTCAGGCATCTTGTTCATAACCGCGTAAACTGTAATGGGGAAGTTTTGACCCAAAACTTGCATTAACTCCTTTCATTATTCATGAAGTTTGGAAATAACGTAGGTCGTCCTTTTTTATTCAGAAATATTTTTCACACTATACACATTTGTGAGAGAAGAAAGAGATACAAATGTCCTTTTTGAATCTCAGCAAAAAGAGATACTCCCTACATATATTTAGTTTCTCACACGCTACTTGCCACCAATAAGTGATTTTTGTTTTTGTTATAACCCATTTGAGGAGAAGATGTCATAATAATTTGAAGGTTGACAGAGAAACAAGTAAAATATCATTTTATTAAATAGAATGCGACTAAATTGATTAACAAAAGAGTATTTGAGAGATTCAAAGAAACGATTTAAAAGTTATGAGTCCAAAATAAAAAGCATAAATCAATGAAGGGAACTAATATCCAATTTAACCTATTTTTTTTAACAAAATTACATTTCTTATATACCATGTTAATGTTATAACTACAGTTTACTCATTTTCTACTGCATACCATGATTTTTTTTAGCAAACATACAATGATTAGTTAGTAATCGAATATTTAATTATTTTGTCATTATAAGCCTTTTAGTAAACCATAAAAGATTGCTCAAGAAAAAGATCAAACAACATGAACAAAATTACCTTACATACCATGTTAAGGTTATACCTACAATTCGCTCATTTTTCTTACATACCATGATAAGTTAGCAACGAAAATTTTATTTATTTTGCTATTATAATTGACTTTTAATAAACCATGATGACGTAAGGATGTATATCAATTGCATAAAATTTTGTTTCAACGGTTTTTTTGTTGGTACAATGTTTCAACGGATTTTTAATCGGCAAAAGAAAAACAAGTAGCGCCATTAAATGTCAGCTAACTTGACTATACTTTCTTAGAAAATGTTAACTTGTGCCCTTAAATCATAAGTTTAGAAGTCAAATGTAAAAATAATGTATTGAAATGCGTGCATTAAATTTAATCTTTAATATTTTAATGAATTGAATGCACAAAATTTAAAAGAATATTTCTTTTTTTAGATTTCTTAACATGTGCCCTAAGGGCACAAGTTAACACTACCATTCTTTCTTTCATTTAAAACGGGACAATTAAGTCCCTAAGAGTGTGTTTGGATAAGGGAATGTTTTGAGGGAATGTGATGTTTTGATGGAATTCAAATACTTTGATGTGAATTCCATTGTTTGGATAATAATTTGAAAAATTTTCAAAATGAAGGAAATTTTTGAAGTATTTTATTTAAGTTAAATTTAAAGAATTTCAAAAAATTTCATTGTTATAATTTTTCAAATTTTGCATTTTGGTCCTCAAATTTTCCAAAAATTTCAATTTGACCCCAATAAATTTATAAAAATTTGCAATTTGACCCCTCAAATTTTTCAAAAATTATAATTTGACCCCTAAAGTTTTTGAAATTTGCAAATTTACCCCTAATTTCATTTTTCAAATTTGGCCCAAAAATTATGACATTTTTTTTTATTTCTCCATCCAAACAATAATATTTAGGAATGAAAGCAATTTAATTGAATCATTTGAATTACTTAGAATTCTAAATTCTTCAAAATTTCTCAATTACTCCATCCAAACACACAATAATTAGATCTTTGACAATAATTAGAAACTTATCATTTACTACATTTTGGTAACATTCATCAAGTTTGATAAATTTTTGTTCACGAACTTAAACTTGAAAACCTTGTAGCTTACTCTGTCACCTTAAGGACCATAAAGCACTACCTCATTGTATCCGGAAGATCTAATGCACTCCCCAAAGTCACTATTTTCAACACGCGCGAGCGTGCGCACGAGCGGACACACACATATATATTAAAAAAGTCACGCGGTAACGAAGTTGATTATAGCAAAAAAAATATACTCTCACAATGTGACAAACCAAAGTTTGATTTTTAGCTAACAAAATATTCATATTTAATTAGTATCTGACACGCGTCATATAGAATTATTTTCGATTGAGGAAATTTATAAAAATTTTATTTTTATTTTTGTCTTATTCTCTCTAAACGCACTTAAAAGACTTCTATTTAAATTTCGCTTTAGGCCTAAAAATATATTAGGCCGACCATGGATTGAGATGAATTCAAGTGCACAAACACAAAGCTTAGATGTCTAGATATTGACTTACCTTAATAGGAAAGATTCGTTGAAATAAAATTTACCGTTTATTGTAAAAAAAAACAAATCATTTATAGTTTATAAATTAGCGCCCTCAATTTTCTTTGCGAGTGTTGTTTCTTCATTTTTTTTTTCTTCAAAGAATCTTTAGAATTTAGATACATTAACAACTACATCTCTTTTTTATAGAGAAGGTAAATCACAATCACTTGCTTTTCCAATTATGCAGAATCTCATTATTTGCGAAGGTGAGAAAGTATAAAATTTTTCACCTCAGAAAAGTTGATTTTAACCATTAAATTCAGTAAGTAAACAATTTTGCTATGGTCTCTACTCATTGGATTTTTTTATTAATTAATTTGAAAAGAAAAAGAAAAAAAACTTCCAATTGAAGCAAATAGATTGCCGAGGCTTCCGATTGAAGCTTATTGCCTTATTTCAATTGACTTTTTTTGCACACTGCACACTCAAATTGAATTCTTGAACTGATATGAACTGTACGAAAAAAGGAAAGGTTTTATGAACTCTTTAGTAAGTAGTAAACTTTACAGAGAAAATATCATAAGTTTAATGGTAATAATTCAATCAAAATTTCTCAAAAAAAATGTGTATTGTTTTTTTGTTGGAGGTCGGGGTTTGAACTCTCAGACCTTGCATATATTTATACATTGTCTCTACCAGCTGAGCTAAGCTCACGAGGACAAAAAAAACGTGTATTTAATTTCTCTCTTTATTTATGGAAACTATACTCTTGACCCACGTAGTCGTGCGGGTCTGTTATAGACTATTGATCAATATATTTTGATTACAATCAACTTAATCAAATTGAAAAATAAACCATTCTAGGATATCATGTATCATTGATCAATGTGACATACATGAATTTTTTTTTATAAGAAAGTCAAATAGTTAAACAAAAAATCAAAGTACATTTTGAAAATTTTCTTTGTAAACTACATTAGATGTGACATAGCTATTTTCTCCTTCATCATTAATAATCAATATCTTCAAGTCTTTCCTTGATGTAACTCTTGACAATGCAACATATAGTTGCACATGTGAAAAAATTGGTTGAGGCAGTTACAGACCTTTGGTTGACATGGATGCGCTTAACAAGAGGTCAAAATATCAAATGTTCTCTATTGAACTTTAGTATGTATGTGCGCTAACTTGAGACAATGACCAAACAGACCAGATGATATCACCAATTTATAGGAATGACATAAGGTTCTTAGTTGGTGTGAACATAACATGCAAAAACACCAACAAAAAAAAAACAAGAATTAAATGATGTTTCCTAGTTGTAGGTCCCAAAGGTGTGCAACTAAACACTTTGAGCAAGGAAACACTTCTAGAGCCCCGCGTATTGCACGTTTTTTCATGTTAGTATTTATTATTGGCATGACTCTAGGTATCAAAAAACGTGCAAAATTAAATTGGTGAAGGCAATGTTAAGTAGTAGTTAGTTGCTCATTAATGCGATGATTTAGGAGGGATGTGACTTCTTATTCAAGGTTAAATTTGTCATTTTGAAATGTTAGGGCTGCATTAGGGTTAGGGATTTAGGGAAATCAGACTACCTTGGATTTATATTAAGTAAGATGAGGCAACGGTCGTCATTTAGTCCATACGAACATTTGGATAGCAACCTTTTAATTAGGAAAATATTATTAGGCATAGGCATTTCTTTTATATTTGGATTTTTTTTTAATGGCAAAATATTTTATATATATATATATATATATATAAGGGGATTAAATCCCAAGTATTACACCAAAAGGAGAAAATTAAAACACCAAAAAACCCCCCAAAGAAAAACCATCAGCACCCTCAAAATGCCTTAATAGCTCTTCAGAGAACCAATAGTGGACAACTAAGCACCCAATAAAGATTTTGCTTCAAGACGCTTAACTTCAACCACCACTCAAGTTCCGACCTATCAGAGCAGACATCACAACAGCCTAAAAGGACTTGAGTCACAAAACTTGCTCCCGACCTCGAATCAAAAGCAATCGGTCCACAAGACTCCTGACACAAGTCAAAAAGGCACCCCTCAACTCACAAACCACTAGAGCAGACACCTTAACCTGACCAAAACCTCGACCCACCAAGAACCCGATGCCAAAATCCAGAGACAGAGAAAAGGTGGAATAGTAGTGCAAAGCGAACCAGCTCGAACACAAACTCAAAACAAGCCACCAAATCACCCTGCATCACCACCACCTGAATAGACCGGCGCACGCCCCAACCCTCGGCTAGACAACCACAAATCACCACGATCCTTACCACGACGAACGATCCGGGAGTTGCGAAGAAGGAGAATTAATCGTGAAGGATCTACAGCCGCCGACAACTGAGCGGTCAGGAAGGCTTAAGGTGCAACAAACGACTACTCCGTCAACACGAATCATCAGCATACATAGCTCTTTCGAGCAACAACAACCAAGCAACCAAATCCAAATCCAAGAGCAGGAGGCCTCCAGTGGCTAGGCTCCGAAGGAACAAAATGACAACACCAACAGAACACAGCCCCAACAACACACAGAAACCGACCCTAAGAAGAAAGGGACACACCAAAAGGTTGAGGGAGATCTATAAAGCCTCGACCCTAAACCTTTGACGGAACACAACACCTAAAATATAAACACAACAAAACATACACAAACAAGACAGAAAGATAGGTAAACATTGAACCACCAAGAGGCTGAGGGAGATCTAAACAACCTCGACCCTAGACCCTAGATAGAACACAACACCTAAAACACTGACACAACAAAAGCAAACACAACCAAAACAAAATTGCAGAGCAGTGAACCACAATAGGGCTGATGGAGACCTTAAACAACCTCAACCCTAATCCCTTGACAGAACACGACCCTAACACACAACCACAACACAACAAACAAACAAACATACATAGGTCTAACACACCCAACCTCGTCTAGAACAACTATACCGTCGCCGGAGATCCACAAAACAAACACCAACAAACATTCGGCAACCCAGCAAACAAAACAAAACACAAAGTAAAGTGAACAACGACAAACAAACACAATGAAACAACAAAAACCAACGGAGGACGTCGAGCACCAACCTGAAACAAACAGCCTCTCGACAACGGACCACTACCAACGTTCGACACGAATAGCCACCAATCTTACGAATCACCCCTTTGCGGACCAAAACAAACCGGATCCGAAAAGGAAAAGCATGTATCAGCGCAGAACGGTGACCGTCGGAAGCAGATCTGAACAAAGAAGCAGCCACCGGGGAAGGAAAGGTAAGATGGAACGAACTCCGACTGAAGGGACGAAAGTCCCTGGGTGGTGCAGCCAAAAGGACTGAGCTCACCACCTCTCAAACGAGGCTACATCTTGGCTGCTTTGGTTTGGAATTGGGAGAAGGGTTGAGATTGAACGGTGACGAGGAAGCTAATTTGTTTACTTTCAGGCTCTCATAATAGTCCAAAGTTGGTTTTTTCTGCAACAAAATTCCTACTCTGTTAATGATTAATTCAAAGTAAAACTAATCGCTTTCCTTTTATATTTGGGTGTATATTACTGTTTGTTTATATATGTAATCATTAAAGATTGTTTAAGTCGTCGAGCACGGTCTATGGCACCACTACAACAAAATTTAAAATTAGCTGCAATAGATAATCCATAGATCATCTCGAGCAAATAGAATTGTGTAACGTCCTAATATTTATATACATTATATAAATACTTATTCTATATTAATTGTTTCATATTTTTTGTTGAGCAAAATTGTTTGATGATTTTATTTGATAATTTTTTTTTTTAAGAAATTTTAATTGATGAGTCATTGGTTAATTTGATTATTTAATTTTTTTTTGACGTTAATTTGATTATTTAATTAAATTACAAGTTGCAGGAACTAATTGCATTAGTTTTAAGATGGGAGTGATTAGGCAATTTTGACTAAATAAAAATTGATCATAGGCGTGTGAAATTGTAACCAAAGCATGGCCTTTAGGAATTTTTTTAACGAACCAAAATGAGAAATATCTTTAGGAATTATTTTGAACGGGAACAGTAGTTATAAATTCGTTTGACATCTACTACTAACAATATTAAAAATTGAAGTTCAATAAAATTTCATAATTGTCCTTATTGAAACCCCGTGATCTCGTTAATTTTATGTGCATAGTGACAATTTTACAAAATTTATTTATTTTTAATTAATTACAGATAGTTGTCATCACAAGTGTAACCAATTTCCACGGATAACTATGAAACTAATTTATTTGTTTTTTAAAAAATTAATTACGGATAATGAACGTATCTACTAACAACATATATTTTGTTTTTAATTAAAAAAGAAATAATGTTTTAAATGTATTCCAAAGACTTATTAATTTTGCATCCCAAATATTATAAAAAAATATTGCATCCCAAAAAACAAATATTCGTGGAAATTTGTTATATTCGTGATTAGTTCCATAATATTTGTTTTTAAGTCATTTAAAAAAATGATTCAGTAGTTATTTGTGAAAATTTGTTAGACTTGTGATGACCATTATCCGTAATATTTTTAGCAAATTAATTAATTACATGGTTATCCGTGAAAATTTGTTACCGTTGTGATGACAATTATCCATAATTAATTTTAAAAAACAATTAAATTTATTTTGCAAAATGATTATTATGCACATAAAGTAAAAAGAGATCATAAGTTTTAAAGATGACGATTATAAATTTTTGCTATATTTCAATTTTCATATATTGTTAGTAGGTTAAAAAACCATAGTCAAGAATAGGGATAACAAAGATCGGAGAGTCTAAATGCATGGACTTTGATTAAAGATCGGGATGCGTGACTACTGTAATATGTGACTGCAAGGAACCCAAATTCGTAATTTTTGGGACTTGTATCCATGAGTTATTTCCTAGTCGTTTTTTTTTATTTTAAAATGAAATCCCTTTTTATTAGGGTTTTTCTAACATGTGCAAATTTGCACACGTTGTCCTCGTGAGTTTACCTCAGTTGATAGGGACAATGCATAATATATGCAATGTACGAGGTTCAAATCTCGACCACCATAAAAAAAAATTGCAGATATTAAGAAGTTTAAAAAAGTATGTTTGTATTGAAACTTGTATATTAATATTAAATATGTATCTTTTTTCATAAATAATTGTTGTTTTTCAATAAAAAGTTTTCCCTTTTAAAAATTAAGTTAAATATGTTTTTGATCTTTTTAAATATCTTTATATATATAATTTCAAATTAAAGATTGAGCGCTGCTATTTAACGCGAATAAATTTGTCCCGAAAGCATCACGAATCATTTCTCACCGTTTGATCTTCACTTGGTTGGAATATCCATGTGCGGCTAAAATGGAAAGATGTGTTAGTAATTGTTATTTGAATACAGTTGTGATGTTACGGTGATAATCTTTTCGGGATACTTAGCAATTTCCTTGTTAAATTAAAGATTTAATAGATAAGTTATTAAATTAGTAATATGGTAACGCCCAAACAATTCATCAAAAATTAACTCAAAACATAAATTTTCGTGAAAAAAGAACATGGACTAAAATTGAAAGCTGACAAAACTTAGAGGAACCAAAATTAGAAGGAAATTTTAAGAGAATCTAAAATTGAAAGTTAGTATATTTAGAGGATCAAAATCATATTTACCCCTTAAAAAATCTAGACACATTTGACCAAAAGAGATTTAAACAAACACTCTATTGCAACCCGTGGGAGGATGATGCATTTTACACAAATTCATGGATTTCTGTATGGCTGGAAGACCTTTGACGGCCTTCAAATCAACAATATATTGGATAATCATGAATCAACAATAGTATTGGTATCAAATATCAACCCATCATTCATTCGTAAGTTGTGTGAAAAATTTGTTAAGAAATAGCTTAGTTAAAATTGGTTATTTTTCCTTGGGGATGATTCTGATAGTCTTGTGTGGTTTGCAAGACTTGATCAGACATAAAAAAGTAGAAAAGGAGAGGATTAGTTGAAGTGTACTTTTCTTGCATCAAAGCTAACCATTAAAAAGAAAATAAAGAAACTAAGCAATTGAATTTAAGTGGTTAATAAATTCTACTAGATAATAAATTGTTTGAAAAAACTCGAATTCCATTTATAAATGAAACAATTTATAGTTATATTGGGGTACTCATAATTTGGTGAGCTTAGTAAGGATTTAAGTTGTTTAGAACTTAATTCCTATCCCAATTTTTGAAAATACTCTCGATTGTGACCAGCTAACATAAGCATCATGAGTCGATCGACTCCAAACTTTAAAAGGTGCTGGTTCCAGTAGCCAGTTCCATAATATATTTTTACTGCAAAAAGTAAAATAAAATAATGAGAATTTTTCAATGAATTTCAATCAACGTATTGTTGAAAGAATTGACAACATGACTCAAAAGAATGTGGATTCGAGTTGTCATTTAGGAGTTGCACTATTAAAAAGGTAATGACTTCCATCATATGAATATGATCAACACTATGTCAGACTATATGGAAATGGAACATTGCAAATAAAAATAACTATTACAACACAAATTATAGTATTTGAGGGAACTTACAATAAATTATAAAAACTAGCGAAGACGGATACATATTCTTTTATTGCATTAATATTTCCGTGTATCATATTTTTTTAATTAATTAATTTTTTTTTGACAAAAACAAAACGAAATTCATACATTCAAAGATACATCAGATATAATAACATGTTCAACATCGTTAAAAACCTAAAGGGTGAATCTGCAAACAACCTCACAACACCCAAATTAATAGCATACAATAGCAAAATGCCTACAAATAATATGATAAATTCTAAGTCACCGAATACCCATGCTTCTGGATCTGCACCATTGACACCTCAATCATTGATTGAATCTGTAATTGACTGAAGTTGAACTTTCAATAAGAACCAAACGAACACCCCACCAAGACGCGAAATCAAACGCCACACAAGACAACAAACAACACAACGCCGCACTCAATCGACGAAATCACAAAGAAAAACACACTGAAAAACTTGATATGCGAGAAAACCACTTATTTAAATTGAAAGAAAAGGGAAAAAAAAGATGCAGATGGGTGATTCTAGGTCAAAAAATGACCTAAAACTACCCCTTCTCGTTGATTGAAGGAGAAAGAAACCCTAGAGAGAAGGTGGAGTTTCTCTCACTAAAAAATTAAGGCCGAAATTTTTTCTCAGGATCTATATTTTCTAAACTTTTTTGAATTTGAATTTGAAAGAAAAACAATTGATATTGAGAGAAAATTTGCAACAAACACAAAAAAACAATCATAACTAATCCGTATCTCATCCGAAAATTCTAATTTATGTGCAATTAACCCTACTTTTTAAAAACAATTTCTAAAATTGAATCTATAAATTATTAATATCAATCGTTTATAATTTGTAACAAACATATGCTATATAAGAGTATAAGGGGTGTTCCGACTCATCAATCCCTACTCGAATGATTCTCAAACATTTTAATGGTTTAGAATTATAATTAGATTTCGTAAAAAAAAAAAAAAAAAACAAAGAATTAAAATCAGAATGATACTCACCGAATTTTCTCCCCTCCCTACAAATAAACTAAGCATATAATAACATGATACTACCTCTGAAAATTCTATATTTTCTATTTTAAAATAACATTGTACATGATATGCATCCAAAAAGACCAAAAAACAACAAGCCTAACAATATATGGTTTACTCTTTATATTATACTTTTTACACCATACACATGATTTAATAGGTAAGAGGTTACTTATACCATTTTTCTTATATGGCCTTACGATTTCCATTCAAGTATAAATAGAAATCGATCTTTTACGAAAATGGAAATCGCAAGATTTATTGTGCTTTGATTTGTAAGAATTTGACGGTACAAGTTGAGGAGATGCATAAAATATTTTAAAATCTGCACCAATATTACCAATTGAACAAGATCATGTCATATTTTCGTTCAAAATAAAAAGATCATGTCATATTTAATAAGAAGTTGCATTTATTTCATTCATTTCAAGAATAACACATTACATAATAAGATTAAGAATATTTTAACTCAAACCCTATCACCGCCAGCACCACCTCCGAAACCACCACCTGCACCGCCTCCAAAGCCTCCACCAGCACCACCTCCAGCACCACCGCCAAATCCTCCACCTGCACCTCCACCACCTCCAGCACCACCCCCAAAGCCTCCACCAGAACCTCCACCTACTCCACCACCAGAACCTCCGCCGGCTCCAGCACCACCTCCAAAGCCTCCACCAGCACCTCCACCAATTCCTCCCCCTACACCTCCACCATTACCACCTCCAAAGCCACCACCAGAACCACCTCCAATGCCTCCACCGGCTCCTCCTCCTCCACCTACACCACCACCATTACCACCTCCAAAGCCACCTCCAACACCTCCACCAGTTCCAGCACCACCTCCAATGCCTCCACCGGAGCCTCCGCCTCCACCTATACCACCACCGCTTCCTCCCCCAATTCCACCACCATGTCCACCACCTGCACCACCACCTCCACCTAGTCCACCACCATGACCACCTCCAATTCCTCCTCCAAAACCACCACCTTTACCACCTCCAAAGCCTCCACCTGTACCACCTCCAAAGCCACCACCGTGTCCAAGTCCTCCTCCAACACCTCCACCACTGCCGCCACCAAAACCTCCGCCAGCACCACCACCCACGCCACCTCCACCAAAGTTGTCAACAAATTCATCTTTTTGTATTTTTCGGCATTCATATGTTCCTATCACCAATGCAAATATCACAACAAGTACTCCAACATACTTGTGTAAATTTCCCATCTTAATTTGCACAAATTAAAACAGAAAATTGTAATAGAGCTGGAAAAACTTGATTTGCTCTTGTGATGAGAATGCTTGGCAATTGGAGTTCTATTTATAGGAGCACATGCCATTAATACACAAAGACTTAGGGGCATCTCTCATGCAGTTCTTCTGACTAATTACATGACCTAAATGTCAAACTTGTTGGAAGACAATCTATTAGCCGGTGTATTCATAATGATCATGTCCCAACCATCAACAACCTTAGTCTTTTTCAAATACACTATTCTCATGCAGCTAGTGAAAACTGTTAAATAAGTGTAAAGGAATAGCGAAATAAAAAGAAAAGAGAGAAATATAGGATTTGTAATTAATCAATAATCTGATGGAACAAATAGAAAGAAGAAGTTAAAAAAATACTCCATGTGAAAATATTTTACTATTTGTGAAGATGTCAAAGTTTTGCGAAGTGCAAGTACTTAATAACATTGGAGAAGCTTGACTCCAATCATTAACAATTTAAATGAAAATTATGAACGGTTTGAGTTGCAAATTACAATAATGAACATCAATCAGGAAAAAAACACCAGTCCCTAAAACTTTTCAAATTTAAAACATTAAATTATTGTTTTTCCCTAAAAAAAAAACATTAAATTATTTTTTGTTTTATTTTGAAAAACATTTTCCAGTTATTTTGATATAATAGAGTCCGAAGAAAAAAAATTAACAAGCCTGTTTCTTGCGTCCAAGTTGGTAAGAATATTAATAAACCATAACAGATCGATCTAGATCAAGGATATATATAGATCGACCATTAATTAATTTCTTTTTTTATGTATCACCAAAAAAGGTTAACTTCTTTTTATTTTGAGTTTATAAGTAAAAACTGTACCTAGCATTAAAAATTATGAGTGAGAATGCATTTATGAATCGATCGATCAAGAAGTACGTCTTTATATATTTCTTGTCACCTATAAGTGGCAAGCTTGCCCCTACCATGTGATATTTGTTGCCACAATACCACATGAGGAATTAGCATGAGATTGGGTAGATTATCAGCCATCATGCCGGTGTCAAAATTAATAAGCCCACAACCTGTAATAAGACTAAATTTAATTTTAATTTAAAACATAGCATTCGCGGATTTTTTTTTTAATCTTTTTTAGAATTTTTTTAGGTGAGTTTGCTTGAGGTTCGCCAATGTTGGATTTGAACTTGCGAGTGGGTGAGTCAACTCCTTACAATCTTCATTGACAACATTTCTAATTGTTTAGCTACTTGAACTAGAATATCAATTAATAATATTTTAAATTTTAATGGAGTATATACCGCAAAAAAATTATTTTACAAGAAAAAGTACTCATAGAAAGTGATGATTTATTCAATCACTATTTACAATATATCCAAGAGATAACACGAGTCTCTAGCTTTTAGTTTAACCAACGTCGTGAGTTCGAACTCGAGTTTTGGTAAAAAAAATTAGGGAAAATTTACCGTTTATTTAGATTTCACAAATTGAAGGATTAATCTTTTGTAGTTTCCTCACGATATCAAATTTACACATACAAAGAAAAATCACCTATTTGCACCAGGGAATTTTAATAACAAATTAAATAAGTAAATTTTTTTTAATACTAGCTAATTTGTGCTAAAAAATATTTTATTTTCCTTAAAAAAGTTTTTTATTTGTATATAACTGTACACAATTCCAATTTTTTTATAAGTATTATTGTTAGTTATTATATTTTAAAAAAGGGAAATGCTAATTAGTGTCCTAAGGGCATTAATTAAGAAGAATAATATAGAAATTATGCATTGGAATTGATGAAAAATGCAACGTTTAACTTTATGAAAGTAAAAATATTGTTGTTTTTAATAAAAAAAAATTATTCTTGACATTCTTAACTATTACTCTTAGAACAATGGTAGGAAAACCCTTTAAACAATACATGAAAGACTACTTAACGTATAGCCGTGCATGTACAGTACAAAGCACTACTAGTTAATTTCAATTAACACATAGCTTCTTCGGTGTACTGTTTAGCCACTTCCGCTGGATGGTTCATAAACACATATTAAGCAATTTTCTAAAAAATATATAAATTCTGGTATTTGGTATTCATAAAATATAAAAGTCTTGTATTGATCAAGCATGACCTAGCTATAGTCAACAAACTTAAGATTTAGGTCTAACGTATATCTATAATACTAAAATCATAGCTTTAGACCTTCCAACAAATAATTATTTTTTTATTGTAAAAAAAAACAAATAATTATTTTTCATTATATTTCAACGTATATCTACACTTGCAGGCAAAAAGTGGACACATATATGAAAATTTATTATAAGCCTCATTTCTTATTGAAAATTATTGGGTCTGTTTATTGTTTTTTACTTTTTTTGTAATAAAAGAGGGCTGACGCCCAATTGAGTCTGTTTATTTAAATGCGTATTTTATAAAAACGTGTTTAGAGTATATGTCATCTTTTTGAATAGACTAAAGAGCTTTTTTTTTTTGAGAGAAGACTAAAGAGCTGATATACCAATCAAATTAAGCTCCATTTTAATATTTAGCGTAATATTTTAGAGATAATGATGTATATAACGAATAGAGTTTTCGTGAAAAATAGCGAAGGTGCATTTGCTGCTTAATTTCCCCATTCCTCCCATGTTTTTCACTAAAGAAGGAAGTTGAAAGTTTGACTACTAATTAAAACACAATACATGTTGTTTCGGGATATTCGTTGTGCTTATTCTTCGCCGGATATAACACTAATTAACTATGACATAACATTAATTCAAGGTCTAAGTCTGACATAAGAAAAAAAAAATTAATTTCAAATGATGTCATTAATTTATTTAAAAATATACTAGTAATTTATGACCATTTTAATTTATCATTAACTTGACTATAAAGTTGTAATTATTTGTCGCTAAGAAACTCGAGCAAGCAAAATATTGCATATGTAATATAAAACAATTGCATAAGTTAAATTATATAGATAGCAAAAAGTGCTACTTATGTGTTAAATTATATAGTGAGCATAAGTCTAAATTCTTTTGTCATTAAATGAGTCCCGTAAGTGTAGTTTAGTTGGTAGTTTTCCCATCTCTTCATACTTTAAAAAGTGTGTCATCTAGTCACTAGGTTATTTGACAACAAAAAAAAAACACAAATGATTAGGCAAGTCGTCGAAATTGTTAGGTGGGACACCATGATCGCCTGATTAGGGTTTGAACTACGGCTCAACTCATGTATGTGAATTTTCAACAACTATTATCATTTTGTCTACTAAAAAAAAACATAAAGGAAAGGAAAGGATTTAACGTGTTTATGTACATTTTAACAAACAAAGTATTATTAAAATAAAGTTGTGACCAATATAAAATCTCTATTTTTTTTATAGCTACGGTGAGATATGTATATCTATGCATCTTCTTAGTGCTCCAGTGGGGTATGCATATCTATGCCTTTTTTCTTCTTCTTCATCTTCTTCGTTTATTCACAAACCCTAAGTTATATTGAAGTTGTGATAAAAAAAACCAATGGTTATGTTTTGGTTTGAGTGAAGATTATGTCTGATTATTGAGTGATTTTTGGCTTGATTGTTGCTTATGTTTTATGTTTTAGAGGTTTTAGGTTTTGTGATCTCATATAGAAACTTTTTGACACTCGTAACATTTTTTTTATTGTCCCTGTTTCTATTTTTTGAAAGATGTTTCTATGAGTTTCTATTTTTTCAACATTATTTACTGATTAATGTTTATGTTAAGTTTTAGGGTTTTCCATGACACTGTTTATGGAAGATGTTTCTATTAAGTTTTAATTTTTTTAGTGATTTCGTGTTTTTTGAACCTCTATTTTGTTTTTGCAGATTTTTCTACGATTTTTGTAAAATTATGTTGTTTTATAGTGAAACATGTCTCAGAACAAATGTTCTTCATATGATGACTAAAAATTAGGTGAAGTTGAAATTGTTTATGATGAAACATCGAATGAGTTTCATAGTGAAGTTAACTCTATACAAAGACTCATGAAAAACTTAGAAGGTGTCAATGATAAAAATGGAGAGGAAGACAACGTTGGTATTCTATGTTCACCTCAACAAGCTAGGTTAGAGAAGGCGAAACTAGAAAGTGACAAATGGATCACTCATCGGTGTGTCTGGATACAGGTTTGAAACTCATGGACCACAACCCATAGTTGAAGTTGATCTACAACTCAGAACTCGTAGTTGCAGATTTTGGCAACTTACATGCATGACATCCAATTCATTAATTTAACCGCCAATATATATGTTTTAATTTTTTAAGCCATAAACTTATTTTCATGGACTTATTTTCAAGTCTGAATCTAGACCTTTGAAAGTTTGTTAGGACATATAAGCCTACTTAAATACGAATTTCATCTTAAAGTCTTTAAATAAACAATCTAGCACATATTTAAATAGACTAATAAAATGGTACATTAATGAGATCAAGTTGTATTTTAAGATTTAACATGCTATTTAGAGAGTGTGTCCTTCTCAAAATCCTAGTTATCACAACTTTTCTTCTTCTTGATCTATGGAAGAGGGGTGGTTTAAGGTCACTTTTGACCTGGAATCACCCCTCAAAATTGTTTTTCTTTCTCGTTTAGATAAATAAGTGATTTTCACGTATTTTTAATTTTCTTTCGTTTGTTTTTTCTGATTTTGTCGTCTAACACAACTTTGTTTATTTTAATTTCTCGTCTTTGTTCGGTGTGTTGATTTCCCATCTTAGTGAGGTGTTTATTTGATTCAGGTTGAAAGATTAACTTTGATCAAGTGCATACTCAATCAATGACTTTTGTATCTTCAACGTTGTAGATCCGGAAACATGAGTATTTCAGTGGCTTGAATATAGTCATATTTATAAGCAAATGTAATATGTTCATATGTTGTTTTATGTTATTAACTTGGATACTATGAGTTTGTTCGCAGATTCATCTTTTTGGTTTTTAGCGGCTTTGAATTTGTCTTGTATCGATATATTCTATCAATTTGAATGAATAAATATCACTTATTTTTGTCAAAAAATATTTTTATTATACTTTATAATATTATGTTTAAATATGTCAAAAATTAATTTGAATTAATATTTTTAAAAATTATGAAAATATATTTTGTAAAGAAAAAGATAAACATGTTTAACACGGAGCATACAATCTAACAAAATAAGAATAAGTATGAAAAAACATTCATATTTACTCAAACATACCGACCTGATAGACCTGGAGGCTAGAAGGCTTTTTTTGAGCCTGAAGTCTGACATGTTTTGCTAAATATGATTTTTTTTTTCAAAAGTCTTAGGCTGATCTATTTAAAATAATTCAAACCTAGTTGGATCTAACTCAGTCGACCTAATCTATTTTCATCCCTATTTGTGTGTGGAAAAAGTTAGCCCAAAACTTTGATCGGTCTTGGCTATTGTGATCTAAAGTTGATGGATTAGGCTGCCTCATAAAATTTGGAAATTATCAAAGATCCAAAAAAAAAAAAGTAAGTTTGTGGAAATCACCATATATTTTGAATTTCCAAAGATCCCATATCTATATTCATATATATTTTTTTTTAGGAAATATCCATATTCATATTTGATATTCTGTTTACAAAACTTCCTATTTAAATATTCAAACTGGATCTTTCAAAATATGGAAATTTAAAAAACTTACTTTTTTTTGGACTTTTTTAGCCCAAAAAATTAATTTTGGTGGGTTACAATTAAGTTTATATTATTACTATCATATATTTGGATAGGGGTAGGAGTATAAATATGAAGGTATGAAGTAAAATGATGCATCATTTTGGAAGGCTTTGGTGAGATTGAGATTACATATGACTCAAATTTGGAAGAGTACCCTCACATCTTCTTCTAATGGTAGGTTAGGCAAGCACGAACGCAATCTAATACATGTAACCTGGATTTTTTTTTCTCCAAGTCCAATGAGGTATATAAAAGTCGTGAAGTCATCGGACTTGATCAAGCTTTGTGGAACTAGACAATTAGGAAATCAACTCATGCTCTGTATTTATAGTGCCACTAACGGAAACGACTACGAGCACTAAAACCACATGGTAGAAAAGCTATGGACATGTGGCCAACTCAACATATTATGTTATGAAAATGAATATTGTAAGCCAAACATGGGGCACCGCATATTTGATGACAGTTCGTCATATCACATTTTTAGAGTCTTTTTTATGATGTTTTGAGTTCACAAACAAGCTTAAACAACAAGAAAAGCAAGAAAAACTAAAGATTGTGATTAAAGGGAAACCGTGACACGGTTGTTGAAAAACGTGTCACGATTTGGAGCACATGATGAGGTGCATTCGACATTGAGGAAATCAGGACACGATGGCATTATCGTGTCACGATTGTGAAGGTTTACCTGAGATCCATGAGCTTTTTAAAGAGAGAATTGTGACACGATTTACTTAAACCGTGACACGATTAGGCAAAATTCTTTGCCTATTTAAGCTGAAGTTTATTCTGAAAACAGAAGTTACGATTTGGAGATAGCAAAGTGCGATTTTGAGACCAGAAGACTGCTAGGAGGGCGATTTCTTCAACCTTTTACTAGTTCATGTATGTTTTAATTCCTATATTGATTATGCTATTTGTAAACTCGATTATGAGTAGCTAAATCTCTTAGAGATTAGGTCTGAGATGATTCTGTGTAATCCTAATTGAAACATGTTGTTGTGAAACTCTATCTATTGTGAATGACATTCTAGTTTTTATTCAATTCAATTGTTCTTAATGTTTTTTATATCCTGAACAAATATAAACATGATTTCGTGAGAATGAATAACTACTGACTATAGCTTTCAACTTAGACCTAATTGAATTGTTCAAATAAACAGGGTTAGTCTAAGAATGGATAATCGTTCATTTGTGATATTAGGTTAACGTTCTTAAAACCTTCAAAGAGTATTAGACCACCTAAGGAATTAGGGGCTATAGTCTGAGAAGAGGGTCCTAAGTCAAGGGATTGATTAAGGCTATTTTGTTAATCATCGTGGTGAAACTAGAGAATCATTTGCAAGAAATAGGTGCAATATACCAATTAGGGGAACCAAAGGATTCGAAAGACTTGATCTCATCTCTCTCTTATTTTCTAATCAAATCTTTACTTTTTGTTATTTAAAATTTTATGCAATCAAACCAAATCTACTATCTAGAGCAACAAAATAACCTTTACACATCATACTTAATAACGCTACTGTTTTATGGATATTATCACGGTCCCTGTGGAAACGAACTTTTATTTTATTACTTCGATAGTTTTAGTACACTTGTTAAAAGTCTATTAATATTCCTCACAGAGGGGAAGTCACACATTAACCGCTTAAACAACCAAGCAAGTCTAATTTATTTAGGCCACATCATTTTGGCCATCGGTGGGACTAGTGTTTAATAATAAATATTAAACTTGTACATTTTTTTTCCAACACGCAATCAATTAATCAAACAAACTATTTTACACATTTTTATCCTTTTATCTTTTTTGCTTTCATCTTTATTTTATGTATTTCTCAGTTTAATAGCTCAAACACCCTAAAAACATCGTACTTAAAACTCTTTGGAGTAGTTAAGGAACCCACAGTTAAGAAGTATAATTTCTTCAGCACCATAATCACTTGGAAAAAGATAATTAAGAGTTAACTAGCAGCTTATACTTCGACTAACTTTCAAGTTTAACATCATATCGTCAAATTTTAATTGATCTAAAGGGATGAGACAAAATACAATTCATTTTAATTCTAAGTGATGTGTTGCTTTTGAGAAAAAAAGAAAAAGTGATTTAGATATTTAGGTCATTGGGTCAAAGTTAACAAACTGATATGTAAATGTATGGACAAATTTAGACATTGTTATTTGTTGGGATAACCCGTCACACAATTTGTAAATGAAAGGGGAAAATATCACAAGCTAAAAGACAATGTCTTGTGTCTAGAAGAGAAAAACAGTAAACACACTCTATTAGGATCAACCGATCAACGCAACATGAATGATTGAAGCGACTTTAAACTAAAAAGAGAGACACACTTAAACAAACGCTCAAACTATGTTTGGGTGACACGCTCCATTTCTATTGGTCAAATATTAAAAACTCAAAACAATCAAAGGGTCGTTACATCACAAGTTCCATTTTTGAGTATGGTTGTTTACTTTTAATTTTACAATTACAATAATAAACAATAATTATCAATAATAAAATCCTGCGACTTTGTGGTATTTTTTGTTATCATATTAATAAGGAATGTGTCTAAACGTAGAATTTGACAAAGATAATTAAAGTCTGATCAATAATAGAATTTTTAATAAAGCCTATTGATTATTTGATTAAGTTAACTTTGTTATAAGATAAAGAAAAATGATATTCGAACGTTATAATTTTTGTAACAATTAATTTTTTTTCATACTCACAGTACTTTTTATTTTATCTTTTTATTGTTTTAGTTTTTGTATAAATACCTATTTTTTTTGTAAATTTTGATTGTTCTATATTGTGAATAAGTGGTTGTATAAATAGCATTTATAATAGAAACCGTATAAATAAAGAGAGTTTTGTTATCTATTGTTACATGAGATTAGCTCCGCTTTGAAAATATCTAACTACAAAAACGAAAAAATAGATAGAACACACTTTGCACTAGATTTTTATACATACATATGAATGGAGTAAGAAACAAGAATATCTAAGAAAAAATGAAAGCAGATTAGACTTTCTTGTTAGTTTAAGATAGACATAAACAGAAGAGAGAGGTATAATCAGTAATAATAATCAAAGAAAAAAATGATGGGAAGTGAAGAAAGAGAGAAAGCAGTTGAGAAGAAGATCCAAGAGTTAGAAGAAGGACATGCTTACATGAAACAAGAAATGTCAAAGCTTAAGCTCAGTGATGGAAGAGAACAACAACAACATCATCATCATCGTCAACGGTCTCATTCTGTGTCACCTCAACGTTCTAGATTAGGTTCTTGGAACAAAGGTTCTTGTTCTTTCAAACACTCTTCACCTCTCCGAAAGGAAACTCATGCTCACGCGCTTGTTAATTTCACTGAAAAACATTATCTCAATATTTTGCATTCTTTGGGACATTCTCTTCATATTTTGGATCTTAATTCTCGTATCATTTACTGGTAATATTTCTATTTTCACCTTCTTTTTTTTTATTTTTTATTTAATCCAATGTTATATGTTATGGTACATGAAGTTTGTGATTTGTGAGATACAATACAATGTATTAGATTTATAGTTTTAAATTGTGGTCCGCAACTGCAATTGAAGTCGCGGTATAAAGTTTTTAGTGGCAATGGCATAGCAATTTTGACTACATCGACTGAACTTGAAATTGAGACACGTAGTTTTAAATTGTGGTTTGCAATCACAACTGAAGTTGCAATATAAATTATAAAGGTTAGAGGTATTTGCAATTGCGACTGCATTGGTTGCAATTTAGAATCATGATAAGATGTATACTTCAATAATTGATGTGCTTCTTGGACTTGTTTTTTATTGAATGTGTAATGATCTGTTATGTTGATTGCGTGAATTGAATTGTAGGAGCTTTAGTGAATGAAAATTTTATTTTTTTCTTGGGATAATTGTGCAGGAACCGTAGTGCTGAAAATCTATACGGTTATGCAGAAGATGAAGTTTTGGGACAGGATGGGGTTGATTTGCTTGTGGACTCTAGGGATTGGGAATTAGCTTGTGATACAGTGAATTGTGTTATGAAGGGAGAGAGATGGAGTGGTCAATTCCTAGTCAAGAACAAGAAAGGAGAAAGGTTTTTAGCTGTAACAACTAAAACTCCTTTTTATGATGATGGAAGTTTAGTTGGGATTATCTGTGTGTCGAGTGATTCGCGGCCGTTTCTTGAAATGAGAGCTCCATTCTTTGGTATAAAGAATGCTGAATCGGATTATGGTATCCGTCGTAGCAGTAGTGTTTCAAATAAACTTGGCTTTGACTCTCAGCAGCCACTACAAACTGCTCTAGCATCTAAAATTTCAAATTTGGTTAGCTCGTTAACTTTGAATGTTTATGCTATTTAGTATCCTGTGGTATGTTTTGTGATTTGTTAGAACTGTTAAACAGGCGTCGAAGATGGGTAACAAAGTTAAGTCGAAGATCTGGACGGGAGAAAATAACATGGACCGTGAAGGTGGGAATGGAGAAAGTCAACATTCTGAATTTGGTTTCTCAGAACACAGAGAAGATGCTAATTCAAGCGGAGCTAGCACGCCTAAAGGTGATTTGCCACAGTCCCCTGTTGGTGTATTTTATCGTGTTGAGGAAAAGTTTGAAGCAAAAACTTCGAGAGACTCTGGTGATGAGAGTGAAGGAAAACCTGTTAACAAAAGTTTACCTACTAAGCCTGAAACCTGGATTCAAAAGAAAACATCAACATGGCCATGGAGGACAAATGATCGAGAAGAATCAGAGGGAAGGAACGTTCGTGCTGCTGAGCCGTGGAGGCAGAATGATCAAGAAAATGAGTCAGTTAATCAGAAGATTATTCCTTCTGGCTTGAAGCATGAAAACCAGGCTGGTGAAAGTAATCGCCCTACTAATAATGAGGCTTCATTATCCCGTTCTTCCTCCTATAATGTTAACAGCACAAGTAGTGCCAGCAGCTGCGGGAGTGCTGGCAGTGGTGCCGTCAGTAGTAAAGTGGACGCAGACAATGATTGCTTTGATTATGAAATTTTGTGGGAGGATTTGACAATTCGAGAACAAATTGGACAGGGTAAGTTGCACTATTAACTAAAGGGGCAAGTTTGTAAAAATAATCTTTTGACTATATCTATACTTTAACAAGTATTTGTTTAAAATCTTAACAAATTATCTGTTTTCAGAGTTCAGCTTGAAATTTGTTTGCTTCTTTAAGGATTTTGATAATTTATGGAGCCCTAGCTTGCGAACCCCAATATCTAGTTATCAATGGTGATTATGAATTTTATGCTTTACTTGTTTCCCATTCACCTCTTTGTTGTTGAATTGCAGGTTGTTGTGGAACTGTATACCATGCTCTGTGGTATGGATCGGTATGCTCTTTTCTCTTCCTCTAATTTATGGTTTGTATTCATGCATTATAAAAGTATATTCTACAAGCAATTTACTAGGACAATATTTCTTTGTCACTTGTGGTATATAGTTAAGTTTCTATATACGTTGATCGTGCAAAGTTACGTCTATATTGCTACTTGAGTTACTAGCATTTAATATACTGAGGTCCTTTAATGTGTCGAATTCGGCGTTTTGGAACTAAAGAACATTAAGATTTCTTGTAGGCCTGTATAATGTTTTTGGCTGCTCTAAGCCTGACATTGTTAGAATGCATCTTACAGGTTGACAACTACATTTTGGTGATTGCAACTCTGATGTCCGCTTATATTCATGTTTTCGCAGGATGTTGCTGTCAAGGTTTTCTCAAAGCAAGAGTATTCAGATGATTTGATACTATCCTTCAGACAAGAGGTATGCTTTCTTTCAGTCTAATTTACTGACTATGTTGGGCCAAAGACTGAATCTAATCCAATAAGGTCGGGTAGTCGGCATAAGTTGAAGATAATAGGTTTTCCTCTAAGGATTTAACATAGACGATGTTTACCTTTTGTTTTACCATCTACTGCATATTTTGTGACACACTAATCCACATGCACTGCAAGTTGGTCTCAGATCTATAATAGAGAATATGATATTGCTTCGTTATTTTAGGTTTTTTTTCTATAAGGATCAACAGTGATCATGTTGAATTAGCTAAGCATATTAAAGGGATCAGTATGGTTTGTGCTTTTAACTACGCATAAAGGTGATGAAAACTTTCATTGACTTGTCAAAGAATGAGAGCCCATGTTATTTCTTTTGCAGGGGGTATATGGCCTATTCTAGAATGGATATAATCAGCATCACAAAATGCAAAACCATACATTTAGGTTTAACGATGAATGTATGGTTTTCATAGAGTGACTTAACAAACTTAAGTAATAACTGAAAGAGATACTCCCTCCGTCTCAAAATAGGTAGCCCATTTGTGTTTTACACGATTATTGAGGAAATGATTAATAGTGTTGATTTTAATGGTAAAATATGAATGATTTACCAAAACACCCATTATAGTTAGTGGAGTAGTTATAGATGATTGAAATGCAATAAATAAGGGTATGTTAGTGGAAAAGAATAATAAATGTTGTATTGGTATTATTAAAAGGACAAATAATTTGAGACAGAGAAAATTAGGATACCTAATTTGAGACGGAGAGAATAGTTTTTTTACTATGAATAATTTTATATACTGTTAAAATATATAATCACAAAGGAATGAAAGACAAGCGGGCAACAAGCTGCGCCACTAACCCTTTCTGGATGGCAAAACCAATCATCTTAAACACAACATCCATGGACCTAGGAGACATAACATTGTTACTTTTTAAAATGTTTAAGAGGATGGGAGGTCAGTTCATTTATTGAGGAAAGAAAAAAAGTTTTGGTTTTCCTTTTGATTGGATGGATTTATGTCTTCATTACTCATCCTTCCATTAAAATACTACTCCCTCCGTCCCGGATTGACTGAGCCAAAAGCTCATTTCACACGTATTAAGAAAAATGGATAAATGAAGGAGAGAGAAAAATAGATTAAGTACACTTGTTAAGTATTGGTGCATTCTCCACTATCATAAATGTAAAGTGGAATATATTGAATTGAGAATGATGAAAGTAGTATTAATTAGAGTTATAAAGGGAAAAAAATAATTAATATTGTATTGAAAAGGGAAATGACTCAATTATTTTAGGACACTTTTTTTTTTGTAAATGGCTCAATTATTATGGGATGGAGGGAGTAGTTAGTTTGTCGGCATTACTTTGTTAGCCACATGCCCACATAGTATTTTATCATACACAATACTGTGATTTTAGTTTTTAACCAAGATTGCATTATATTTTTTGTTTAAAATCTCTTATATAATTATATTCTATTAACTAAATGAATGGCAGAAATTTTGGATTAGTGAAGAGGAACTATTAGTTATTGAGTTTAGCCATAAATCAAGTTCTTATTTCTTACAAGTTTCTCTTTCTTTGATCACTTTCTTCTTGTGAACCTCCCGAGTGCTTGTCAGTCCCCCTAAAAATTTACTCTTCCTAACATTAGTTTGACGATATGTTGTTATGTGAAGGTATCTGTCATGAAAAGACTTCGGCACCCAAATATTCTTCTCTTTATGGGAGCAGTGACTTCACCCCAACGTCTCTGCATTGTGACAGAGTTTCTCCCGCGGTTTGTTCTGAACCTTACTTTTGAGTTGATTCTTCGTATCCTCACATTTTGATTATAGTTGTGCTCACAAAGTACCGAACTAGGCCGATTATTGTTGTTGTCATTTGTAACTGTATTTGATAACTTCAGCGGAAGCTTGTGTCGCTTGTTACACCGAAACACGCCCAAACTTGACTGGAGACGACGAGTTCAGATGGCCTTGGATATTGTGAGTATTTGTTAAAATAGAATAATCTACTACATGATATCTTTCTTTTTTATTAAAAATACATATATTGCATTGTAATGAAACATGCATTCCATTGCCATCTTAAAAAGCACCTCTTTCACTGTGTTTGAAGCAATGCAATGTTGTATACTTACGGCTTACTTTTTTTCAGGCGCGAGGCATAAACTATCTTCATCATTATAACCCACCGATTGTCCATAGAGATTTGAAGTCTTCAAATCTTCTAGTTGATAAGAATTGGACTGTGAAGGTATGTCACTTGTCATTTTCTATTTATCCTACAATGTTGGATTGGATGCTTGCATTTGATCGCTTGAGGATTTCATTGCATTCTTTTCTATCGGGTTGGACAATATCTTAAATTACTTGTTAACCATACAGGTTGGTGATTTTGGTCTTTCACGTCTTAAGCATGAAACATATCTCACAACTAAGACAGGAAGGGGCACGGTAGGCTCATCATCTTTTTCATGGAGCATAATATTTTAAATCTTTTTGAAATTGCCTCCTTTACATTTTCACTACTAAAGAGACTCAAAATTTCTTATTGATTCTACCTTTTTTCTTCTTTGTAGCCTCAATGGATGGCACCAGAAGTTCTTCGTAATGAACCGTCAGATGAGAAGTGTGTTCAATCTACGCCCTTTATTACTCTCTCTTCCCACATGTTTTAACATAAATTTCAGCCTTTGAATATCTTATTTTTCTGCTTCTTGTGAACATCAGGTCTGATGTGTACAGCTTTGGGGTGATATTATGGGAACTCGCGACTGAAAAGATTCCTTGGGATAATCTCAACCCAATGCAGGTAGTGCTTTCATGCATACATACTACGTACAAAACAAGGAGATTCCAAACCTATTGAATGAAAAGCCACTGCCAAAATAATAATGTTTCTCAATTTGGTTAGATATTTTAAGAACAGTGTGTTGGCAGCAGTTAAATTTTGTTTGCCTTGTTCCTTCTGATGTGACCTCTGAATATTTCTTTTTTATGCAACTGTGTATCACTGTGGCTTTCATATATGAACAACTTTTCCTCTAGGAATCTTGCAGGTAATTGGAGCTGTAGGGTTCATGAATCAGCGTCCAGAAATTCCAAAAGATGTTGATCCAGGGTGGGCTTCTTTAATTGAGATCTGTTGGCACAGGTGTGCATTCTCATTTTATTGTTAAACTTTGTACTTGTTATCTTTTTCCTCATTGCTCAGAATAAAGCATAAATTTTATCACCCAAAAGAACGTAGGTCAATGTAATTGTGATTTGTGTCCTAAATAGGTGGCCATCTTACCTAAAACATCAATTGTTGTTTCATCAAATTGAAATTCCTGGCGTTTTTATTTATTTAATATTAGGTAGCACTCTTCATGAAGCCCGTATTTCATTTCCGTACCGCAATGTAATGAAAAATTAGTAGTTGAATAAATGCTTTTGGTTTTGGATTGTTTAGTAGAGAATTGCTAGTGATGCACTCTTTGACACTCTTTCCAACACTTAGTATGTTATTGGTTGAGAAAAGGGTGCTGCTAGCACTTCTCTTATTGATATTGATACTCTTTTATGCAAATTCTTAATCTCATCGATCAGCCTTGTATTCTTATTCCATTAAATTGAAGCCAATGTTGTGCAATCACCAAACATATTATGTCTACTTATATGCTTGTTCATTCCAACCAGTGATCCAACTTGTCGACCAACTTTTCTGGAACTGCTTGAAAGGCTTAGAGAGTTGCAAAAAAAGTATGTCATTCAGTTCCAGGCAGCCCGGTCTGCTAGTGGGGAAAGCACCCAAAGAAAGGAGTCCTAGGTATTGGAACTATTCTTTCTCTGTCACTCATGGCTGATATATAATCATAAGATGTGCATATACTTAAGTTCCTGGAGTATATGAATTGCTACAAACAGCTGGCCATGGAGCTATATAGCATACTTGGTCTGAGATTGAGGTCTTCATCAACATCTGCGTGCCAATGTAATATATATATATATATATAAACAAGATATAACGATTTTTTTTTGTTATAACCCTCCGATTCATAGGGGAATGGGTCCCTGGTGAGATATAATGATATTAAAAAGGTGGTGATTGTCAAACTTTTTTATATTGATTGGGGTTAGTCATTTTATTTTTCTTTGCCACCATAAGTTTCTTCTCTTCAATTTTTTTGTCTCTTTGATGTATTGTTAATTGGATTAGTTATCTGTTACAACCCCAAATTACTTTAAATTTTCGATACAAAATATTTGTGTCACTATTTAAAAGTTGTACAGAAGGTAGTGAAAAGGAGAAAATGTTTTTTGTTGTTGGATCTCCATCATCATTACCCACTTTGAAGTAAAAGTGCAGCTCTGGACCACAAATTTCATCAAATGGATACTGTGTTACAAAGAAACCATTGTTTTTTTTCAATATTAGTAAGTGGTAGGGTAGTAGTTGTGAATTGATTATGTGGTGTTAAAAAAGGTTCACAAAGGTTCATAACTTTGCATATTTGCTGATGTACATTACTTTATTTTATTTTTTTGGCAAAATCTCTTTAATAGTCAATGACATAGAAGCTGAGTTGTAAAGACATAATAATAGACGTTATAAGGATTAAAAATTAGGGCACTACGCATAACATGAAGTTGTTGTAGGGTCTGGAGCCAGCTACACACACGTTCTCCTCAGAGGAGAACACACACTCTATACTTAATCATAATGGTTCCCACAATAATCTTGCATATCCACTATGTTGTGAAATTAAACTTGATCGGAATCACACCAATGAAAAAAACAAAGATGTGTGGAGCAAAAGATAGTGATAATCTTAGGTCTAAGTGTCTTCAAGCAACAACACACTAAAAAGCTAAAACAATGACACAAACACTAACCAAGCACAAAGATAAGCAAGCTTAAAAGGAAGTAAACAAACACACACAAGATGGTAACCCAGTTCGGTCCAATATGACCTACTCTGGGGGAGAGAGCAGC
>Ga0315914_1000102_pt1 | contig 72537 bp, 49 predicted proteins | sample MpolenodulesMG_FD_203920 | JGI IMG/M metagenome (GOLD analysis project Ga0315914, IMG submission 203920) | Medicago polymorpha root nodule microbial communities from Los Angeles, California, United States - elongated nodules | ecosystem: Host-associated > Plants > Roots > Nodule | place: USA...
CTTCTTCTATACCCAACTTCAATTCTCTCCATGAATCAAGCTCTTTCCTCAAGACCACACATGCATAACAAATTACCATCCTCAAGTTCTTGCTTGAATCCCACTAGGTACAAGAGAGGGAGAGGTACGGCTGAGAGAGTATTGAGTGAAAAAGGGAATTTCAATACTACTAATTAGTGATAAACATTCCTAGGATTTATGAGACAATCATAAATTTACAAAGAAAATGAGGCAGAGACATAAAAATAAAAATATAATGTGAGTATAATATATAACATTGTCTCAAATTGTTACAATTTAGATATACAAATATCATTTTTCAAAATATAAACATGCTAGCAAGAAATTCTCAAGTAGGAATTCCCTTTACAACAATGACTGCCACAGAATAAATTAACCATTTCAAAGTGACATTTTAATTTCACCGTCTAATCAAACATATCGCTTTAATTTGTCAAAGCCGTCAACAACATTTCTTCTTGTTTTCAATTTTGTCTCGTGATGATATTTTCTCTTCTCCTCCCAAGATAAATTGCTTTGAAGCCTTTTTTCTTTCTATCATTTTTCTTAATGTTATGCTCACAAGTGTCCTTATTAATTTTTTTAAAAATATCATAGTTTTGCATTGAAAACAACAACTTTAAAACTTTTTAAAATTGAATTCATAATTTTTAAGCACTTCAAACTGGCATTTAATTTCACCGTCTAATCAAACACACCAGTTGAATTTGTTAAAGCCGTCAACTAAGAATGCAAATGGTCTATACACAACTCTGAGGTTGGGTATTCAACAATTCAACCTAATTTAAAAGAATGTGATTGGATTAATTATGAGGCTTAGCTAAATTCAACTCACGTACATTCCTAGAAAATAATCAAAATAAGTTTCACACCAAATCATTTTATGATATTGAGACACATTTAGACAATTAAAACAAATAACGATAAACAAAGAAGAAGAAGAAAAACATTCAACCATAGATTACTGGATCTTGAACAACTACTACAATATTCTTAATATACTCAAATGATCATGAAAACAGTGCACTTAAACTATTTATAAAGATTTGAAGACAAACCTGCTTCCAAACAAATAGAAGCAGGGTTGTAAAACAAAACAATTATTAAGTAGCAAGTTGCTTCAAATGTTTTCCAGAAACCTAAAAGAAAAGAGAACAGAAGACCACGGTAACTAAAGCAATTGTAGCTCTAATAAGTTCCTTTCCTCCGACCATTCCGCAATGTAACAGTAATTAGGGTTGCAGATTTTCAAAATGTTACAGGAACCAAGCTTTCAACATAAACCTTGGCAGAGAATTGTATTGTTTCAAGAATTCTAGTTCGCACTGCTCTATTATCTTTCAAGTTATATAGAATTGCTTGCCACTCTATATTCCTATCCCCTTTGTATGGATCATGGAGCTTTCTAGCCAATATCAGTGTACCACCATTATCCGAAAGGTGCAATGGCAACCATTTAGAAAGGTTCAAGTCATCAAAGCCACGGTACATACTATGAAAAATTTGATAGCTAACTTTAAAGAGTTGAGTCCAAGTTTCTTCAACTCCAAATTCTTCCATTTTCCATATAACCAAATCAGTTCTCTTATAATCATTAGAAAAGCAAAGACAATCCATCAATATAGGTATTGATGGCTCAGCAGGTGACATTTCATCAAAAGGAAACTTAAACTTGAAATGTAAATCAATAAGACCATCCAGAAAATAGCCTAACTTTAGGGACATTTTATGCATAGATTTTAAGATTATTTAAATATTCAAGTGCATGACGCATATTAAAAATATTTACATGACAACTTCAATATTTTTTTTGAGGGGTACTTCAATTATCTTTTATTTTTATCTTGATAAATAAATAAATCATATAGTGTCAAAAATATATAAATCATATATCACATCTTTTTACACGTGAAAGCTTTTTTATATTAAACTAGCGTCATGGCGGACACATTATTAACATACCCGTCTTTCTGCTTTTATTCCAAATGACGACAAAAAGGTAAAAATCGATTAAATGAAGGATAAAATTGAAAGAAAAAATCACCAAAACATATTTTTTTAAACAAAATAATATTTTTTTATGGTGTCCAATAACATTGTTTTGGATTATTTCTCTTATTGTTGTGGATTGTTCCTATTTTAATTGAATTTAACTAATTTTTTTAATTGTTAATTTAAATCCAAAATTTTGTATCCTCTTTATATAGAACTAGCATCAAGACGGACACTATTGTGCGTGTCCTTCTGCTTTTATTGACAAGGAATAATAAATGGATTCAAAGTAATTAAGTCAGGGCTACAATTGAATGAAAAATATTTCACCAAAATACAACATTTTTTATATAGCCCTCCCACAATGTAACATCAATTAGGGTTGTAGATTTTCAAAATGTTAAAGGAACCAAGCTTTCAACATAAACATTGGCATAATACTATATCCGTTTTAAAATGAGTGTCGTTTAAGGTTTTTACATATAAATTAAGAAAAGTAATAATGGTATCAAAAGACGTGACAATTTTACTAAATTTATTTACTATTGGTGCAACGTTTTGGAAGTAGTGTACACTTAACTAATCATAGGGTACAATTGTTGAAAAGTGCAAATGATATTCATTTTGAAACAATTTTTTTCCGGCTAAAACAACACTAATTTTAAAATGAAAGGAATATTGTTTCAGTAATTCTAGTTTGCATTGCTCTACTATCTCTTCAGCTATATAGAATTGCTTGCCCCTCTTGCTCCCGATCCACTATCAATAGATCATGGAACTTCTCAGCCAATAATCAGTGTATCACCATGACGGGAAAGGTGCAATTGCAACCATTAAGAAAGTTCCAAGTCAACATAGCCACGACAGCGTATACTCTGAAGATTTTGATACCTAGTTTTAATGAGTTGAGTCCAAGACTCTTCAACTTCAAATTCTTCCATTTTCCATATAATAAAATAAGTTATCCTATAATAATTCGAAAATCAAAGATAGTCCATTAGTATACATACAGATGGCTCAGCAAATGATATTTCATCAAATTAAAACCACACGGAGGCATCAGATGTGAGTATGTATCTGTTCCCAGATCAAGTGAAACAATCACAAATTCCTTAACATTAATGTTCTTCCAATCATATAAACCAGGACGAAATTCACACTGAAGTGCCAACCAATTAAAATTACCATTCAGATAAACACCATCACTCACACCAGAATGAGTACGCTGAAAAGGAAGAAGCACCGCCGGAAAATCTTGAATAGGTTTAAAACATTATCACGCAAACTTAAAACCCGCGCACGAGTTCTATTTTCATCTTAATCTAAAAGTAACATCACAACCTTATAAGTCTCCGATGAATTATCATAACTGAACCCAAACTTAAAATTTAAATATAAACCCGAAAAACCGTCCCAAAAATAGCCCAACTTCGAGGACATTTTACGCATGGCAGGGTTCCACAAACAGAACCACATTTTTTACCTAAGGGTAGAATTACCAGGTAAACAAAGCAATCCATTGCTTGAACCAACAACATATTCACAGTCGTTAGTCTTTTATCGATAAGGAGGATCATTGGGAAGGGAGATCTGCGGCTCTCTATTAAATGACTAACGGGGAATGGTACAGTACAGCAATGTAATCCCCATAATACTGAATTGATTCAAATATAGTGTCAAAAGTTTCACATTTTTAGGTTCAGAAATTAGAGATTTCCAAGACTTGCATGCACACCTTATTTGCACGAGGAATTTCAGTGATAAGTTCATCTGGAGAAATAATATTTCTTTAATGTTATGATTAGCTTAAATGAAATGTGGTGATTGTTATGGCATAAGGAGTGGTTAATGTTTACCGTAAGATGTTAAACAAAAGTGACAAAGAGTGCATCCCATTCCCATCAGACACTTAATTGGAATACCCCGCCTGCAAACTGGCACTTGGGAAATAAATGTAAACTATGTTACTGCTTAGAAGGTAAAATAACTGAGTTGGTACGTACAAAGCTCTAAAAGGTTTACAATCAAATAAGTAAGACAATAAACTTTTAGATACTAAGTAGATTGTAGTTCTCAATTCTCAAAAGTCTATGATTGGGTAATATATGCCTATTGAATGCTTCACTGGAATCAGATATTTAAGTACCATTCTATGTCAAATAAAAACTAGTTATAGGTCATCACATATAATGACAGAGTTAAATATGGCTTTCTTTTCTTGTTGTCTTTTATGATGAGATAAACAAATCCTTTCATAGATGAAAAATCATGTCCCCACTAGCAAAAAAAACATTCCTGCTCATAAGTACTTCCTTTTTGGCTTAGCACCAATAAGAATATTCAATTCATAAATTATTTGTTACTCAAAAATAAAAATAAAACAACTCAAATTATTTGCAGCCGTTTGATTTAAGAAACAATATATAAGAGCATGCACTACGCAATCACATTCTAAAGCAAAGTCTTGTCCCATTCACATGCATGTTTAATTTGAAGGGAAATCAAGTACAAACTAAAAGAAAGGTCATTTCAAGAAAATGCAATGTATGTACACATTTGATACACCAGAACCAAACCTTATATTGGCTTCATGATGTGGGCTGCATATGCTTTTCTTGTTTTCTCCTGTTGATTGATTGGTCAATGAAAATCAGAGATAATTGGAGAGAAGAAAGCCATGAGATAACAACATCAACTAGGAGAATGCAAAAGAGTCGAAATATGCTTTACACCAAAGCAGTTTATAATGACACATTTTGATAAATAAACGAAATAACGAGAAATAAAGAAGATCAACATTCGACCATAGTTTTTGGATCTTGAACAACTACAACAATATTCCTGGTATACTGAAACGATCTTGAAAACAACACACCTAAATTATATATAAAGATCGGGTGACATTCACCTAGTTCTGAACAAACAAAAGTAGATTTGTAAAACAGACTATAAAAAAAACAGCTGAATGGCCATAAATTATTAAGCAGTGAGTTGCTTCAAATGTTTTCAAAGAAACCTAAAAAAAAGACATCTATTCTAGAGGGCCATAAATGAATGGTATAAAATAAGTACTGTAATTGAAGCAGTTGTAGCTCCAATAAGCTACTTTCTTCTAACCACCCCATAATGAACCAGTAATGAGGGTTGATGTGCCAGAAGTTGGGGTTGGAGATTTTCAAAATGTCAGAGAAACCAAGCTTTCAACATAAGCCTTGACAGAAAACCACTTTATTTTATCGGTAATTCTAGTTTGCAACGCTATATTATCTCTCAAGTTATATAGAATTGCTTGCCGCTCTTCCTTTTCAACCGACATCGGTAGATCTGGATCATGAAGCATTTTAGCCAATATTAGTGTATCACCATGATCAGAAAGGTGCAATGGCAGCCATTTAGAAAGTTCCAAGTTAACAAAGCCACGATGTATACTCCCAAGATTTTGATAGCTAATTTTAATAAGTTGAATCCAAGACTCTTCAACTCCAAATTCTTCCATCTTCCATATAACAAAATCAGTTTTCTTGTAATCATTAGAACAGCAAAGACAATCCAACAATATACATACCGATGGCTCAATAGGTGACATTTCATCAAAACCACAAGGAGGCATCAACTTTGTGTATGTCTCTGTTTCCAGATCAAGTGAAACAATCACAAATTTCTTAACATTCATTTTCTTCCAAGCATAAAAATTAATGTAACCAAATTCACTCGGATGGGCCAACCAATTAAGACTACCATTCAAATAAACACCACCATCATTCACACCAGGTTCAGTATCACAAAAATGAAGAAGAACTGCAGGAAAATTTTGAATAGGTTTCCAGACATTATCACGCAAATTTAAAACTCGCGCACGAGTTCTATTTTCAGCTTCATCCAAAAGTAACATCACAACCTTATAAGTCTGCGATGAGTTATCATAACCAAAAGCAAACTTAAAACTGAAATATAAACCCAGAACACCGTCCCAGAAATAGCCCAGCTTTTGGGACATTTTACGGATGGCAGGATTCCACAAACGGAACCACATCTTTCCATGAAGGGGAGAATAACCAAGCAAACAGAGCAATCCATTGCAAGAACCAACAACATATTTACAGTCGTTATCCATTAATCCATAATGAGGATCATTGGGAAGGGAGATCACCGCGTTCTCTCTTAAACGACTAACGGGGAATGGTACAACACTGAAACCTCGATAAATAGTGGATTTATTAAAATACAGTGTCAAGTGAGGGTTTCTTGCAGATCGCTTAAGGTGGAGTTTCACAAATTTAGGATCAGAAATTATAAATTTCCAAGACTTGCATACACACCTCATTTGCATAAGGAACTTCACATCGGAAAATGAAAGAACTTCAGTGACAAGTTCATCGGGGAGGAACACCGTCTCATCACCTTTGATCGGGAATCTTGTACTGCAATCAGTCTTGTGAGATAATATTTTCTTTCTGCTTGGACACTTGCCTCTCATGTTTTGAGTTTCTGATTTGACAGGGTTTTGGTTTTTGAAGTCTTCCTCTTACTCTTCTGCAGCCAAAGGCTTTTCTTTCTCTCTTGTTATATTAGGGTTTTGGTTTTCTCTTTATTCTTTGAAATCAGTAGCAATTGAACCCTAATTGATTTTAAGATTATTTAGTGCATGACACGCGTGCAACTTCAAAAAACAAATTCCATGACAACTTCAATTATATTTTTATTTTTATCTTAATACATAAATTTAAATAAATCATGCCTTAAAAGAAACTTAATAAATAATCATATATTCTGTATAAAAATATCATATATTATACCTTTTTACATATGAAAACTTATTTTTTAATAAGTCAAAATGAAATATAGTAACTGTAATAAGAATTCCTTCTAACATGAGATGTACTAGAGAGAAACATCAAAGTATTACCAATAGTAATCAAGCAAACCATAAAGAGAAAAAATAAAAAGAAAAGAGAGTTGTTAGGCAATGCACAAACAAGAGAAGCGGCTAAGCCACCAACCGTGATAATCAAAAGCTAAATTAATGTATTTTGCCTTTAGCTACCAATAGGATGAAATGTTGACTTTATCCAATAAATGATGAATAGAGTCTTCCTTTTGGCTAAATGGTATTTATTCTGCTATATCCATATTATTCTACTACCTTCCCTTAAAGCATATACCAGCTCATAAGATTTTTATTTTTTTCCATTCACGCCTTCTAAGATTTCTCATGAGATTTGAAAGTGTGAATTTGGATATTATTATACCTGGGTTCATTTTTATGTTGTTTACCAAGATGATTGTTTTTTGCTATTGGTGTTTGCAATTTAGGTAAAAGATTACTCATTTTGAGTGTTTTAAAATTAGAACAGTGCCTTTAAATTATTTAAAACAACCATGCTTAGATCCAGAGGTTTCGGATTCAAGCCCCCACTAGTATCCTTGGAATGAGGTAAATGTAAATTATATTGGAAATGCTATTTGAATTTTAAGGTCTTCTATATCTTAGATTGAAGCACTATCCCCTCACCATAAATTTTAATTTCTAAAAAAATAATTATTAACTTAGTCTTTTACCATGAATTGTAAATACGAGATCAAAGATTTTCCTAGTCTCTTGCAAAAAAAAAACAATGCAGGACCTGATTTAGTTTTTCATAAACAAAAAACGTATTGAACATTGTTGGAATAATATAAGGTTCCAAAACAAGGTTTCAAACGCTGCAAGATTGATATATAGCATCATTGTTGTGGTGACACTTAGTAGCATACATTTCAAGGACATATGTCCTCTCATATGGCAGATTTTGTTGTGTTGCTGGAAAAACCAGAAATTCATATAAGATCATCGAAGTTCTTTGACAGCCTCCCGCTACTAGTTGGGTTAAAGTGAATACAGATGACTCTTCCGTCGGCTCACCAGGCATTGCAGCCATTGGAGGAATATTTAGGGATCATAGAGATGAATCTTGGGAGCTTTCTCTGAATATTGGACATCAAAATGCTCTTTCTGCTGTGTTTCATGTGGTTATGTTTACTATAGAAAAACACATGATATGGGTTGGGGAAAATTATGGATTGAATGTGATACCAAGGTGGCTGTTTGAGCCTAGAAGTAAATTTGGTCTCATCATAAAGGATATTGTTTTAGGTGACATTTGTACTCATATCTACGAAGTAAATTAGGCATGGATTCTTTAGCCAGACATGGAATCAATCTAGGTTTGGAACAATGGTGGATAACTTTGTTGGATTTCGTCCGCCTCTTTTTGGTTCGAGACTTAGTTGGTTTGCCGAATTTTCAGTTTTCTTTGATTTTTTAGTGGGTTTTGGTTCGGTCCCCCACTTGATGTATTCTTTATTTTGTTTTCCTTTTCGTCTTTTAAGTTGGGTTTTGGTTAGGTCCCTCCCCCACCCCACACATACACTTGATTGTATGCGCTTTTTTTTTTTTTTATTTTTTTGTATTAAAATTGTTATCTTTTAAAAAAAAAATGTAAAACCAAATATCTTATATAATATATATTTTTTCAAAAACTATACAAAATTACTATTAACTTTATAATTTGTTTCAAAATCAATATTAACTTCTTTTTAAGAAGTCAAAAGATATAATAGATAAAACTTCTCTTTGACGCACAAGGAGTGCTTCAAAGAAATGTTTACAAACAAGTAACGCTTGATAACTAAGTAAAAAGGAGAAAAATAAAATATTACAAAGTAGAATAACCAAGATAGACTAATGGGTTGGACCACCATGTATGATAGTCGCACAAATAATGAGTTATGTGATTTCAACCGCAATAAGCTCAAATAGCTGGTCCAGCAGAAGCTATGTATTACAAAAAATCCTTGCATTGTGGTCCTTCCACACCATCCAAATAGTAGCCAACCAAATAACTCGTAGACCAAAACAATTTTTTTTTCACAATAACAAAAGAACCCCCAAATTGTTGTGCATGCTCTAAAGTATCAGTTGGGTTAACTGTTGAAATACTCAACCATTGATAAATGGAGCAGAAAATCGAAAACGACAACAAGACTAATATTTGGATGGTATGGTTTGGTGTAATACTTTTCATTAATTTCTCTCACACTCACTTTCTCACTTCACACAACAACACACGTATTATCAGTTTTGGTCAACAGAAAAGAAAAAAAAACACACGTATTATCAGTTACAACAAGCCAAATAATACAAAAGTTTCATAGCATTCAAAACTTTTTTTTTGTCTAGTAGCCTAGTGGCTGGAGCTCGCACAATTAAATATGGAGAAATGGGATGTTCGGAGTTTGAACATTGGCCCCTGCATAAATTATACAATGTCCCTACCAACCGAGCTAAGCTCACGGGGACGCATTCAAGACTTATTTTATTTTCATCTTTATGCATATTGAGTTTAGACTACAATAACATCACGAGTTTAGTTTTTGTTCATATCACAAGATGACGAAAATTCAGAGAAAATTATAGAGGAAAAAGCCATAACACAAGATAACAACATCGACTAGAAAATGCTAAATTTCTCCACACAGCTGAGGTTGGGTATCCATGCCAACACTTCAACCTAAACTAACAGAATTTGATAGGAGCAATTATGAGATTTTGCAAAATTCAACTAAAGTATATTCCAAGACAAGAGTCGAAATGTGTTTCAAATGTACGACAACAGTTTTATATAGCAGTGAGTTGCATCAAATGTTTTCAAAGAAGGGTCCATCTAGCATGGTATAGTATATCATTTTGACCATGGGGTCTAGTTAGCTACAACCATATGATCAAGTAGGTTATTTCATATTATCATCATGGTTCATCGATATCTCTCATCCTTCTTCATGTTCATATCAACAAAAACGCTGCAGACTTCTTTAAAAAAAAAAATTTCAATCAATGTAACAGGTGACAAATTCATAGTTTTTCATAGTCTTAATTATTTCAGAAACATTCGTTATTGCTCTACACATCTTATTAGTAGCAACTAGCAAGAAGTCATACAGGAGCATATAATAAACTTCTAACCACAGATAAACATTCAAAAACTTGTAAAATACAGCAATTTCTTTTTCAGTGGATATAAATTGGATGTTGGTCCCCTCAAAAAAAATAAAATGCAGGTTGGTTATTTTTATTCTTAAAAAAAATAAAAAAATAAAAAACTCGATTATTTTTTCCTAAGAAAAAAAACTCAGTTTCACTTAATCCAATAGTTGTTGTTAACTGAACCACCATAGTCAAAAACTTTTCTTTTACTTCACCATCCTAAACTTCCCCTTCAAAGAAACCTAAACAAAAGACAACAAGAGGACCATGAATGTCTGATACAAAATAAATATTGTAACTGAAGCAATTGTAGTTCCAATAAGCTCCTTTCTTCCTCTCCTTCAATCACCCCACAGTGCTCCTTTCAACATAAGCCCTGACGGAGAGCCATTGTATTTTATAGTTAACTCCAATATGCACTGCTCTGTTATCTCTCAAGTTATATAGAGTTGCTCGCAGAGATTGATTGTCAACCAACATCAATGTATCACCATTATCCGAAAGGTGCAATGGCTACCATTTAGAAAGTTTCATTTCACCAAAGCCACGGTACATACTTTGAAGATTTTGATAGCTAACTTTAAAGAGTTGAGTCCAAGTTTCTTCAACTCCAAATTCTTCCATTTTCCATATAACCAAATCAGTTCTCTTATAATCATTAGAAAAGCAAAGACAATCCATCAATATAGATATTGATGGCTCAGCAGGTGACATTTCATCAAAACCAAACCACACTACTTTTTTTTATACAAACTAGCGGAAAGACCTTGTCCGTCTATCTGATCTTCTTACCGCGCTAACATGTGTGTATTTTATTATGTTTGTTTGTATAATTTTGATTGCAATTTTTTATTTTTTAATATTAATGGAAATTTCTTTCAAAAAAAAAATATTAATGGAAATTATTTGTACATCAATTTATCTACAAATTATTGTCAAAGCATATACGAAATTATTTATCAACTCGGCCTATTTTGGTTTGTTAGTATATAAAATAAAAATAAAATAACGATCATTTTCTTATTGATTATATTTATAGTGTCATATACTTAATCTAGTGTTACACTTTTTTTTAAGGCTACCATTCCTCATATAGGTTCGATAGGTGGATATTGTACCGTACTCCAAGTAATTTTTGTCCTCTAACATGTATTTTTAATTTAATAGGTATTTGCATTTGCAATATAAGTTTATATTTCTCTGTAATATGTGTTTATGTTTCTCTTTGTCTCCATGTATGGTTTATGGAGCATCTCATCGAAATATATCCATATGTTATCCAAGGGCCATAAGTTACAAAACATACTTTGATCGTCTAGAGGTTGATGTCGTGATCTTCAACCCCATGTGTCCATTTGATGATATTTGTTGGTACTTCGGTTGGATCAAGTACGGTTGAAAGATGGTTTTTCGCCATTTACCAAAGTAGATGATGAGACGGTATGACCATTTTTAGACCATTCCAAGACATATTTCCTCCATAGCTGCTATTATTGCTTTTCAGGTAGACAAGACTTTCCAAGTTTTTTTTTGCTGCACAATATACATGCAGTTGAGCGGGGTTTGTTAGCGGAGACACCTTGGTAATTCATAACGGGTTACATTTCCTGGTTCTATAGTGTATCTATCCGAAAGTAGTGCCCTTAGTCGAGGGAAAACCAGCTGGGTCAGCATACTGGGAGGTCTTGATAGAGTAGGAGCATGCAAGTGAGGTATTTGATACGAGTTAAGATCCTATTCATTTGCTAAAAATAAATGGGCAATGCCATTTGGGCTGACCTAGTGGTTGGCTTGGGATCTTGGAGTTTGCTCCTCCAGAGGTCTCAGGTTCGATTCCCTCTGGTGCCAATTTCGGTGGGCTAAGTCCATACAGAGCTTGCTCTGGCTTTAAACGGGCCCCCGCAAGTGGGTGGTGGGATTGGTCCCCTCGGATTAGTCGATTCTTGGATCGGATACCGAGTTTTCAAAAATAAAAAACATATGTAGTGGGTCTCACTACTATTGATTATTTTTAAATTTCTTTGTGTCTATATCCCTCTAAATGGAAGAAATTGAGAGATTAATAAGTGAAGAGGATTTTGACTCATTTGATATGTTCGAGATAGTCATGAGGTTAGGGCCATGCCATTGGATAACCTGGCAAATGACACCACATACGAGGGCTTACATGCTACTCTAGAGTGGATTGCAGATGAAACAATGTCGGCCGCTCGAAGTCCTTGGAAGGTGGAGGGCGTTCTAATGATTTTATTTGCAATTTGATTTTATTTTGTTGTCTCAGTTACAATTTTGATAACCCTATTTTTACTCATTCGCCAAATGACCCCCTATTTTAAAATCACTCAATTTTGTTCCCTTTCTCTTTTTTTTTAGACTAAAAAAAGGTAATATAACATATTTTAAACGACGTTTCATAGAATTTGATAATTTAGAGTAATCAATACCTATGAAATTATTTAAAAATTCCTTTAAAATTAAAATTTAAATACGATATATCTTCATTTTAAGTTAAAAAATCTGAACGAAGATTAAAACTGAGTGATTTTAAAACGGAGAATTGTTTCGATGAGCTGGTCAAATTAGGGGATTAAAACTAATTTTTTGACCCCTATTAAAAAAATGAAAATTTTGTCCTCTATCTTTTGGAAAATATGCTATTTTGACTCCTTAACCTTATGAAATTATGCTATTTAGACCCTTTATTTTTTTAAAAATAAGCATTTTTGACTCTTTATCTTTAAAAAAATGTAAGATTTTCATTTTTTATGATAGAAAATTAAAATCGCAACATTTTAAAATTTAGGGGTTGAAAAATGCTTTCCAAAAATTAATTAGTTAATGAAGACGAACCTAGGCCAAGTGCAAACTGATGTTTAGATTAGACAGAGCATGCTACACGCCACACAGTGAAGAATTGGAAAAACTAGACTTCGGAACCAAAACCCACGCAATCTAGATTGACAAGATAAAAGCATCGTCATTTTCTCATTTCCAATTTCAATTTCACAAACACTTGGCGTGCGCAGCGAGAGAGCGAAGACGAACAATGGCGGTTGGAAACGAAAACGCAGAGATTGTGAAGGCACGGATCGACAAAAGAGATTACAGAAGAATCGTTCTCCGTAACTCTCTTCAAGCTCTCCTCATCACCGATCCTGATACCGATAAGGTTCCATTTCTCTTCGATCTTCACTTTTTATCTTTTTTTTTTTCAATTCAACGATGATATCTATGCTTTCTGTATCTGATTTCGATTTTTCTGTTGTCGTTGAAGTGTGCTGCTTCCATGAACGTTGGCGTTGGTTACTTCTGTGATCCTGATGGTCTTGAAGGACTCGCTCATTTTCTAGGTCTTTTATTGTTTTTCACTTTCATTCTAATTCGATTGATGAGAATTTTCATTGTTTGAAGATTGATAAAGATTTGTGCTAATCCATATACTAATTAGAAAAGTTAACAATTATTATTATTGATGTGGAATTGAAAAATAGGAGATATTTACTGAGGCACTTGCCACTGGTGATGGTCGTATTGATACTTATTAGTTTTGGGACCTAGACCTTTATGTAATGTAGTGTTGAACATAAAAATAAAAATGAAAGTGAACTTCTAGTATTCATGTAAAAGAATTCGGTTATATAGGGATTGAATAGAGAGAGAGAAGGGGGTATCTTTTGGGATACTGTGTTATGTTAGTTATGCATTGAGAACCTTGTTCGCTGTAGGAGCTTAGCTCTGTGGGCATGAAGATTTTCATCCTTTTGCAGTTATTGTTTACTCATCAATAATATACTTTTGTTTTTTTTAGCATTCATCTAATTTCTTTGTTAATTGCTACTTTGTGAATCGGGGTCGCATGAATTTATTTTTTATTTTTTTTGTTGACAGAGCACATGCTGTTTTATGCCAGCGAAAAGTACCCTGTGGAAGATAGCTACTCCAAGTATATTACTGAGGTACCGTAAATTTTATATGTCCATTTTTTCCAGGGAAAGATATTTCACATTGGCATTTTCTTACCACTTTGCATGGTGGCGTGGTTGCCAGATTTTTAGCTTTTTGTTCTTTATAAACTTCAGCTCTTCGATTATTGATACTTTGGGGTAGGATGTTAGTTACTGTTGATATTTTCCAGAAAAAATTACTTGAAAAAGGAAGGTCAGGTTTCTGATTTACCAGAGTAAATTCTCAGAATGGTTGAGTGTGCACAACATTTTTACGATCTCTAGTTTCAGGAAACTTGGAAAATAATTCAAAATATATACAAATCATATTTTAACAGGTTTGACAATAGCATATTTATAAGGAGATATTTCCCTCGATAAGAGAATTTTTTAACACTATCCCTCAAGCCAGAGCGGGTATACTAGATTTAAATGATTGACATACGCATTAATCATTTTCTTGATAAGAACTTTTTTATAGACCAAGTCATAATCATTTTTTTTTTTGTTGTATATTTGTTCTTTTCATGAAAGATCGAATTCAAGGCGATTTGAAAAACTGCTTGATTATCAAATTACAACTTAATATAATCAACATCTCCAAACCTTAACTCACAGACTAACTGTGCTACCCGTATAAGCTCCCAAGTGGCCTTACTTCATATTCAGCCTCTAAGTCAGATAAAGCAACCACATTTTCCTTTTTCATAATGTGAACCACTGCAAAATAGAGTATCCTGAAACCTTTTGTCAACAGGCAAACCAGTTCAATCTACATTAGAGTACGCAACTACCGAAGTTTTTCCTTCTGTCTTCACATAACACGATAACAATCCTTGGCCCGAACATTCTTAATGTATTCCAAAATTTGTACCATGCCATTTTTATTGTAAGGGTTTAGTTTCCCAACAAACTGGCTGCACTTGTCAGGATTCGAACAAGGTTCCTCTTGATCCATTAATAACTCTTTGTCCATTTGCGTGTCAATAGGTTTAAAGATGTTATATCTTTCGTATCATTGAATGGAGCTTAAAAACTGAAATAGTTTCTATGTTTATTTTTGTTTCATTTTTTAGTTATTCTTACATTTGTTTGCAAATCACTTTTGTTTCTTCCCTCACGCAGCATGGAGGAAGTACCAATGCTTTTACATCTTCTGAGAACACCAATTACTTTTTTGATGTAAACACAGATGGTTTTGAAGAGGCTTTGGACAGGTAGATCCCATTTTTCTGATATCGATATTTATTTCCTTGTAACAAAATACTATTGTAGCAATTTTGAGTTTAGAGTATGGTTTGTCTTCCAGATTTGCTCAATTCTTCACTAAACCTTTGATGTCTGCTGATGCCACCATGAGGGAAATTAAAGCTGTTGACTCTGGTTAGCTAATCTTTTTACTTATTTGTTGCCTTTAGTTTTATTTCTCTCATTATTTATCTGTATATTTTTATCTGCTTTGTTTGTTGCAGAAAACCAGAAAAATTTATTATCTGATGGGTGGAGAATGAACCAGGTATTTGTTATTGCATTTACAGTGGGTTTTTGAGTATTGTTTGGTAAATTTGGTTGTTGGCCAAGAGCATTAAAATGTGCTGTTACGAAAAATAATTTCCTATAGTATTACCGTGGAGCAAATGATCTGTATTTTGTTTAGGATGGATATGGCGTATAGTTTTAATATTCAAGATCTTTTCTGTATCCATCAAACTTCTGTTGAACTGAGATGCTTGACAGTTTTTATTGGACTTACAATGCATGAACACATTTATTGCAATCAGATGCAGAACATAAAAAGTGCATGGTTTAGAAGGCTGTAGATTATGTTTTCAGATATGTAAATAACTCATTTATTGCATACAGATGCATGACATAGTTAGTCAAGACCAGTGTGTGCATATGCACTTATTATCTTCTTTCAACTATGCTGCATTAATTAGACAGTTTTTATCGTATTAAAATGTGATGCAATCTTTCATTTGATACAAATTTATTTTTCTTATATTATTGCTTTAAATATCCACTTTATTGAAATGGTCTTGTCCTTGTTTTCGATTGTGGATGGGCTGTATTGCTTTTACTAATGCTGCATCATTGTTGAATGTGACAAAACTCGTTTTAACTCATTTTTTCAATTACTGATGCTTGAACTTGAGGCCAGGGTCTCTAAAATTATTTGGACTGAGAATTCCTACAAGGATAAGAAATTAGAAGAATTTTTAGTCTTCCAGCTGGATCACTGGACCGGGCGTTTACCAAACTTGATGGATTGCCTGTTTTGTTTCTCAACATAGGATTAATTGGTGAAATGTGTGTTTAGTTGAGCGTTTGGCAAACCTAGTTTTGAATGAACTTGATTATAAATAAACCGGTTTAGTTAAAAATGGGTTTGAAGGGAAGTGCTATATGTTTGGATATTATCCACTTGAATGTAAAAACTAGATTGAGTTGCTTCTACAAAAATCACATTTCAGCCCTGTTAAAAAGTCCCACATCCGACAAAATATGGCTTAAACATGTGTTCATAAGTGGGTGCAATCCTTACCTCATGAGCCGGTTTTGTGGGATTGTGCAAGACCCAACCACGATTTCTAAGAACCCCTAAACCACGTTTGAAAAATAAAGCAAACATGTTTGCAAATATTGTCAAAATCACATTTTTGAGTCTTGAAAACACAGTTTGGGTACTGCAAAGTGCAAACGCAACCCAAAACACGGCCAAAGTGGATTGAGTGTTTTCTGTTGTTCAAGGAAATTGGACTGGTTTGTTGCATTTCCAGTTCTCTTAGTTTATCCTCCTCTAGTAGTTGCGTTTTCTTCAATCTGTACTTTGCTATGCATGTTATGTTTTATGGCCTTCTTGGAGAAATACTTACGATCTCTATGTTATGTTTTACGTCCCTTCTTGGAGAAATACTTAATGATCTCTCTCTTTCTATCCTCTTGTGGAACATTACAATCTGTTTAGCTTCAGAAACATCTCACTGCTGAAGATCACCCGTATCATAAATTTAGCACAGGTCAGTGATTAACTTATTTATATTCATAAATTCTAAAACTGCTGAACTTTGAATATTACAGTGCTGGTTGCAATACCAATTTTTGACTATTCATTCTCTCAATGGGTATGTTTGCAGAAAAAAGTGCTTGTTTTTTTTTTAAAAAGAAAATGCTTGTCCTCATTAACACAACATTAACTTTCTTAACTTTCCCCCCCTATTTTAGTTAAACAAAGAACTAAAACCAAGGTCTGCTTTTTCTTTCTATTTTTTTTTAAAATATTGTGAAATTATATTAATTGCCAAGGGTGCGTTTGGAAGAGCTTAGTTACAATTTATTTAAGCATATTTATGACATAAACACTTGTTTAAGTGTTTGGATTTCAGTTTATTTCAACAAGCTCTCTGAGATAGCCTATGAAAACATCTTAAACTTTATAAGAAAACAGTTTATTCTTATTCCCTTTTTAATTATATAAATAGCTTATACATGAGCGCTTATATGATGAATACGTATATAATAAGTAGTTCACCCAAACACTTGCTGATAAGAATTTCTTTTTTGAAAATATTTGGCTGATTGAAATATGGTTTTTGAGTTGGATCCAAATATGGTTTTTGATAGAACACTATGGCGTCATTTGATCCATGTAGCCGACCCCACTTAGTGGGATAAGGCTTGGTTGTTGTTGTTGTTGGCCGATTGAAAAATATGACGGTGAATGTCAAGTGCTCGATTTTGTACTTTTTCAGACTAAAATTTATTTTAGTATTGTAATTTAATATTAGCCAGTATTTGCATAATGTTACATTTTAATGCTTCTCTTAATCTACATTATTCCTAGTCCGTGTTCACTAGTTCCTCAAATTAGTCTCTGTTCGTGATTCATTTTTTCACAATGCATTGCTATATTTTTAAAGAAATGTTGCCTACCATTTTGTGCGTCTAAATGAATATTAATTTCATATGCGCGTGCATGAGTCCTATGTTGTTAATATCATTTTGCATGTATCTATCATTTTACTTTTGTTAAAGTTTATTCAATATTTTCTAATTAAGCTGAAATATTTGTCATTACTATCATGGTTCTAATGTTCTTCACATCATAACCACTACTTTTAGTGCTCTAAAATATCTGTTCTGTTAGGGAACTGGGACACTTTGGAAGTTAAACCAAAAGCTAAGGGAATAGACACAAGGGACGAGCTTATCAAATTCCATGAAGAAAACTACTCTGCTAATCTAATGCAGTTAGTTGTATATACAAATGGTAACAGATATTTTGTTCAGAAAATACATGTTCAACATATTATTTCTAAATTCTCACAATATAATTATTGTGCATGGATATTTTCAGAAAGCCTTGATAAAATTCAAAACCTTGTGGAAGAAAAGTTCCAGGATATTAGAAACACTAACAGAGGTTGTTTTCGCACCTCTGCTCAGCCATGCAAATCAGAGCATTTACAGGTATTAGTTTTCTACTTGTTACTCAATAATAAATTCGAAACAAGTCCTCCAATATTGATTCTAATGCATATTCCATTTTGCTTTTCTGCTTTAGATTATTGTCAGGACTGTCCCGATAAAACAAGGTCATAAATTGAGAGTTGTATGGCCGGTGATCCCTGAAATTCTTCATTACATGGAAGGACCATGCAGATATCTTGGTCATCTTATTGGCCATGAAGGAGAAGGGTCTTTATATTACATTCTGAAAAAATTGGGTGGGTACTGTACCTCTATTGCATATTTCATTATCAGTTTTCTCAGAAATGTCACCTCTTTTGAAATGATCCTAGTTAACAAATATCCAGATTTCAGAATACTACATTCTCTCCAGTCCTCTATTACATCAGATGTCAAAATGGGTGTGAATATAAATAAAGGAGGACGGACATAATTAGTTTTATGGAAATAATTTTAGTGGGCCTGGGCCGTTTTAATTTTGCAGTTATGCAATTTCTTAGCATAAGCATCCTCTTTGTCCTTTCCTAATTTTCTTTTTCAGTAATCCCTTTTTTCCTCTCTAATTTAATTTCAGTATTGATTTTGGATTGAGTAAAACAGTGTTAGCTAAAATAAAACAATAACTAAAAGAAGTAATAACAGTATTAGTTTTTTTGTTTTTTTTTTTTTATTGTAGAAAAACTATAAGGAAAAATTTAGAGATTAATGAGTTGGATCCAAACATGCTTTATGATAGAACATTATAGCGTAATTTGATCCATGTAGCTGACCCCACTTAGTGGGATAAGGTTTGGCTGTTGTTGTTGCAAATTCGTTTATGAAAAAAGAAAAACAAGTAATAACAGTAATAGCTTGTATCGTACTATATTATTATTAATTGAAACTTAATTTGTGGTTTGATATAATTGCATGAACTGAATAGTTGAGTTAGTGCTTCCAAAAGAATCTTCTCTCTCTCTCTCTCTGCATGAAATTAATCAGAGCCATTGAAAGACCCTCAATTCATTACATAATGATAGCAAGTTATTTATGCTGCCTCTGTCATCATCACGAATATATATACTCATTTTACTCAACTAAAATTCAATTTGCAGGATGGGCTACAAGCTTGTCTGCAGGTGAATCAGATCTGAGTTTGGACTATTCCTTTTTTAAAGTTGTAATTGATCTTACTGATGCTGGTCATGGTTAGTTTCTCTTCCCCTTCATCCCCTCTCTCTTTTTGTTGTACGTTGCTCTTCTCTTTCAAAAAGTTGAACTATGTTAACTCTTAAGCATGGATCGTGCTCTTCATGCAAAGCATTTCATAACCATTAATGCCCCCTCCGACTAAATTCAAGCCATATTATGTGTTGTTTATTGATTCAATGAAATCATTGATACTTTTGGCTTGGATTTGTAGAACACATGCAAGATATCGTTGGGTTGTTGTTCAAGTACATTAAGCTTCTACAACAGTCTGGTGTTTGCAAATGGATATTTGAAGAGGTATGGATATAGGCTATGTATTATGGTTTAATATCGTAAACAATTGTTCTTTTCTTACTTGCTTTGCTTTACTTTTTACCAAAAGAGTCTATTATTATTATTATTGCTATTAATAATGATATGTAAATTACACCCAAATAATATAGTGTATAATATAATATTTATTTATTATATATTATTTCTAAAAATATATTGTATATTACCAATGGTATTTTTGGTGTTGTTAAATAGCAGCTACAGCGTAGCGAAATTTAAACAAATTGCTATTGTTTTGCCATACGCTATTTAGTGCAAAATATTGTCAAATAGAGGCTATAAGGGTGCTATAGCACTGCTGGATAGTGGAATATGATGAAACCACTATATTTTGTGATTTGCGATTGACAACACTGGGTATTTTAGTAAAGGGAAATACCATTTGCCACGAATGCTGATTTCACAGGAAACACGAATAACCACCTATGTATCGTTGTTTTTCGTTTTTGTTTTGGTCGTAGGAAATAGCATTGCTGTTTAGTAAATTTTATATGTTTTTATTTGTCTAGTCCATTGTCTTCCAAACAAGTCACAGTACAAAATGCTGCGCTGAGTGTGACTCAAGAATTTGTCTCGTAGACGTTCTCTTTGCCATGTACCTCGATTCATTTCAAATGCACCCCAATATATAATTATGGTTTATGAGTGATGAAATCGGGCCTAACTCATCCTTACAAAACCGGCTTGTAAGGTGTGGAGGGCCTCCTCTTTATAAACTCTTATCGAGAGTCTTATGTATCCAATGTGGGACTTGAGTTTTTCCCAATACACCCCCTCACACCCAGCTCTGTTGGGCTTGGTGCATGTATATAAATGGTGGGTGGCCCGATTGATAGGCTCTGATACCATGCTGAAATCGGGCCCTAACTCATCCTTACAAAACCGGCTTGTAAGGTGAGGAGTGCCTCCTCTTTATAAACTCTTATCAAGAGTCCTATGTATCCAATGTGAGACTTGGGTTTATCCCAATAATGAGATGTTTGTTTAAAATCTCGGTACTTGAATATCTTGAGTATCTTTTCTCTTCAATTATTAAGATTTCTTTTTCAATTCAAAAAAGCTCTTAAAATAATAACTTCGAAGTAATGATTATAAACATTCATAAAGATTTTTATATGGTTTGAGTGTTGAGTTGACACTACTTGAAATCACTATCTTCATTGATGCGTATAAAAAGAAACTATCTTCATTGATGATAGTGAGTTTCTTCTATTGTTCGATTACGTAGTAGGCATATAGCTCACTGTACAATCACTGAAGTACATTAAATTTGGTATCAATTTCTCTTTACTTTTCTGTTTGGCACCTGGTTTTAACGGATTCTAATGCAATTTCCCCTGTTCACGAAGCTTTCAGCGGTTTGTGAGACTAAGTTTCACTATCAGGACAAAAGTCCTCCTAGTGATTATGTCGTTAATATTGCATCAAATATGCAGGTATGCCATCTTTTTCTTTAGATCAACGACTTCTCAATAGAGATGTATGTTTACATGAAATTTTTTTGATGGAAACCATTTTCTTAATGAACCTTTGTTATTTTACAGTACTATCCTCCAAAAGATTGGTTGGCAGGATCATCCCTTCCTTCTAAGTTTAGCTCTAGTGTTATCCAAATGGTGCTAGATCAGCTTTCTCAAAACAATGTTCGGTAAGTCTACTAAAACAAAAGCTGTAAATTTATCTGCATGAAGAATGTGAAGTACCCACCGTCCTAAAAGCTCAGGGAGTTATTTCATCCATTGGAAATAAAAAAAATTGAAGTGTTAGTAGAGGTTCATAATATATTTATATCAAAAATATATTGCACAAGACTATTGCTTCATGTGGTTTTCAAGACTTTGATTGTAACCTACCTGTACACAGTACACACATGCTCACAAATTTCATTTGATGGAATCTTGTCTTCGATTACAATAAGGCTAACACATTTTTTTCTCCGAATTCACTCAAATGTTGGAAAGATAAGTAAATAATGTGTTTATTTGGTGAAGAAATAAAAATTTAATAATCAATTGCTGAATGCGTATTGATCTTTAAGGTTGATCCATTTTGCAAATATTGAGTTCCAGGGAGCATTATTGAACTTGGTTGTGTTAGAAGATATAAAAAATGCTGATGTAATAGACTAATTTATGGAATTGAAAAATTGAATATACAATGTTCTTAGTTTTCAATGTAAAGATTCGTTATCATTGTGGTAGTATGCTTTTGATGGTTGCAGATTGTGCATATCATATGTGCGACACCTCTCATTTGCAAGCTGCTAAATCCTGGCTGCACTTCTTGAATTCATTGAGAAATTTATCTTGTATGCGTCGTATTAGAAACCTATCCACTAGTACCTGGAGTTCGAATTTCAGCTTCATTATCTAGTGTTTAAGCTATCTGCAAAAAGATAATTTTTATCATATTTTTTTGTTATTCTGAAAAAAGTGGGAGTTTGAGCCTTTGACTTTGTCTTGATTAAAATTAAGCCTACCGATTCTGTTATGCAGAATCTTTTGGGAATCAAAAAGTTTTGAAGGACATACTGATAAGGTGGAGCCATGGTATGGAACTGCATATTCCATTGAAAAGATTACTGCCTCGACGATCGAGGTCTGTGTTTTTTGGGAAAATTGTTGAATTTTGGACTGGATTATTAATTTGAACCGTTTTCTTTTTGCACTTTGGAGTTAGTTATGACCACTTGTATTGTGAAATTTCCTGGAAAGAGGAACTTAATGGTCCTATGTATGTTTGTATTTGCAGGGGTGGGTGCTTTCTGCTCCTGATGAAAATATGCATCTTCCAGCTCCAAACAAATTCATTCCAACTGACTTGTCACTTAAAGTTGTGCCAGAGAAAGTATTGCATATTTTCCACTTTTATGTAGTTATCTATAATTTTCTCCATGGTGTTATCTGGGCTAATTTATTGATACTCTGAAGCAGGTGAAATTTCCAGTTTTGTTAAGCAGGTCATCTTATTCAGCATTATGGTACAAGCCAGATACATTGTTTTCCACACCGAAGGCTTACGTTAAGATTAATTTCAATTGCCCACATGCTGGAAACTCTCCCGAGGCTGAAATTTTGACACATATATTCACTCAGTTATTGATGGATTACTTGAACGATAATGGTAGGTTGTAGTTTTAAGCTTACTTTGCTTTATTCAAAGTGATCGCTAAATTCAGGTTGAAGACGTACTTACTGTATTTCATTTTCAGCTTATTACGCTCAAGTTGCTGGTTTGCATTATAACATAAGTCACACAGATGCCGGTTTCCAGGTATTTGGGTTTAGTATAATTTAGTTTAATCTACATTTTTACAATTGATTTAGACAGCAGACATCATTTAGAACTTCCCTGTAGAGTTATTGATTCATAGATTTCTGGTTTAACCCATCTTTTCAAAACCAGCTTGTAAGGAAATGATTACCCAAGCTTTCTAAACTCTAGGCCATATCCCTAGCCAGTGTGGGACTTGAGTTCAACTCCAATAAATACACCCACTCACTCCCAGGGCTATTGGGCCTTGTTTGTGGATAACGTGGGTGGCCCAACAATGGATTTAAGATATGCTCTTTTAGATTTTGTGCCAGGGCCGGCCCTACACTAAATGAGGCCTAAAGCGAATTTTAAAGTGAGACCTTTCTACTTAATTTTTTGTATTAAATATAATTTTTTATTTAAAACTTATTTTTCTAGTTGATATTTATATATTTCAAAATAGAAACAACCAAAATCATTTGTTAAATCAATTAGCAATTAAATTAAACAAATGATTTTGGTTGAATCAAATGATTTGTTAAATCAAATGTATTTAGTACACAAACGGCAAACCGTAGAGGAACAAAGAAAGATTACAATTGTTTGAACTTTGAATTGCAGAATTTTAGTATACAAAGATTCAGTTTTAGATAATAGAGTTCCTTGAATGATTTCAATGTCCAGAGTTTTTGTCTCATTTTTCTAATTTTATTTATCACTAAAAACCATTAATGAGGATTCTGAAAAAACCAAAAGCCTAAGAGAGATGGAAACTTGGGAGTTGTTTAGACTTGTCCATTAATTGTTTCCGTCCATTGAGTTTTCTGTAGACCTTTATTTAATGTGAGATTTTTATTTAAAGAGGTCTTTGTTTATTGCTGAGGCCTTTTCTTTTCTCATTGAGGCTCTTTTTACAAAGAGACTATTGGACCTATAAAACATATAGAAGGCCGTTTTTTTCTTCCTATAAGTAAATTTTTTTTTGGGGGTCTAAAGCCCTTGCTTGGGCCTTAGGCCGGCCCTGTTTTGTGCGTTACTCATCTTTATATAACTGGCTTATAAAACGGAGATTGCCTAAATATTATTAACTCTATTTAGGCCAATCTCTAGTTAATGTGAGACTAAATAATACTGATAATCATGAATTTAAAAGCAAAATAGCCTCTGGTTAAATCTATTATTTTATCAAGGAGGGATGATGGATTCCTCCACTCATTATAATGAACTTGAGTTTTATTTATGTATCTGAATAAAACATTCTACCAGTTGCTATTTTTTCAGCTGCTATGCATGATAAATTTCGTATAGCAATATAAATGAAAATAGAAAACAGACGAAGTCTCTGTTCATGTGTCTTTGAAGAGATTGTATTCATTGAGAATTGTCATCTTTTTTCAGGTGAACCTCCTTGGTTATAATCACAAGTTAAGGGTTCTACTTGAAACTATATTTGAAGAGATTGCAACATTCAGAGTGAAAACGGACAGGTTCTCAGTTATCAAGGTACTGCTCAAGGCTCTTATCACATGATATTTAGTTAATTCTTCGTTGCCCTTTTAGTCCTTGGCTCATGGAGTTTCAAATATAAATTATTGCATAATTGTCCCTACTCCTTCACATTTTACTCATCCTTTAGGCCACCTGGCTTGTCTTCCTTTATTATCTATCAAATAAATTTACACCACTCAACATCAAGTATTCTGACATATAAAAATTCAACCCTCTGAAAATGTAAGTTTCTTCAGAAACCTTTCTATTGGTTCCAAATGTAACTGTTTATCAAATTACCCAACCAAGGTGCAGGGTGTGAAAGCACTAATTGCGACAAGCCATGCTTATCAGTCAACTTTTTAGTTTAAAAACTGACCTCGTAGTCATTTATTCACATATAATGACACGTGCAATCTGCTGGTTGCTAATTTTAATTCTTTGTCGTAAGATAACAATCCCTGCAAATATAGCTGATTCATTTTTAAACCAATTAATGTATAAAACCATCACGGTAAAGTTCTACCACATATCTTGAAATGAAGTATCTAATTAGATATATATTTAAAGTAAACTCACTATTTTTCTATTTTTAATTGTCTCTGAACCCAACATACTGCGAGATCATTTCTTGTAAAATTTAAGAATATAAACCTGTTTAAACAAGATTACAAATTAATTCGGTCTAATAAATAAAACAAAACTAATTTCAAAATATGGTGCAATTCACTATCATACAATTTATCCTAGCCTATATAAATCCATTAAATTGACAGATACTTATTTAGTTGTATTTTTATGAAAGAATAAAATCAATCCTGTACTTATGTTGCTAACGAAAGAATAAGAGCTCATGATCAATATTTGATTTATGATTTATCCATTTCAGTATATTTTAAAATAGAAAGTTGTCTTGATCAATATTTAGTTCATTCAAATCTATTTATTTGCTTTTTATACCTCTTTATCAGGAGATGGTGACAAAGGAATACCAGAATTTCAAGTACCAACAACCCTATCAGCAGGCTATGTACTATTGCTCTTTGATACTACAAGATCAAACCTGGCCTTGGGTAGAACAGCTAGAAGTACTTCCTGGTCTTCAAGCTGAAGATCTTGCTAAATTTGTGCCAGTAATGCTGTCAAGGACCTTTTTAGAGTGCTATATAGCAGGTTTTTGGGCCTCTCTCTCTCTCTCTCTCTCTATATATATATATATATATATATATATATATAGTTGGCTAGTTACTTTTATTTGAGTTGGACTTAAATTCCCTATACAGGAAACATCGAAAGGCATGAAGCAGAGGCAATAACTGGGCACATAGAAGATGTTCTTTTTAAATGTTCAAAACCTTTATGCCAACCTTTATTCCCATCTCAGCATTTGACAAATCGGGTTGTTAAGCTTGAAAGTGGCATAAATTACTTTTACCCTTCACAGTGTCTTAATCCCGATGATGAGAATTCTGCTCTAGTGCATTATATACAGGTAAACTTGCTCGTTTATAATAGTTATTTGGTGTTCATTTTTATTAATGTATGTTTGGCTTCCCATACTAGATCCTGTTAGACCCACAGTTATTAGGAGAGGATACAGTGGGAAACATTAAAAATAAAACTCTCAATATGGGCTGGAATATAACAGAATGCATGGAAAGGTGGCAATTGGGGATTTGTGGAGTGTGATTTTGTAATAATGAGAAATTAGGTGAGGTGGTTATAAACTGAGTGCGGGGGGATTCTATCCCATCGTCTTCTCTCTTTTTGTGCATTTCTATATTTGGTTCTATTTCAGAGTTACAGAGGGATAGACCTCAGACTAAGGAGCAGAGCTCCACTGATCATCAGATTTCATTGATCTATGTAAATGTTATTGTTTTATGTGATGCGAAAGTATCACTCAAGTTGAAGGGAGATTTTTATTGGACAGCGGTAAGACCAGCGATGTGTAGCAGAGATGAGGATGTTGCATAGGTTGTGTGGTAAGACTAGACGGGATAGAGTTAGAAATGACTACATTAGAGTTGGGGTAGAACCTATAGTAGAAAAGATGGTAGATAGAAACTAGACTTAGTTGTTTGGGCATGTAGAGAGAAGACCTGTGGATTCTGTAGTAAGGAGAGTAGATCAGATGGAGGAGAGTCAAATCACTGGAGATAGGAATAGACCTAGAAAAACTATTAAGAAGGATTTAGAGATTAATGAGTTTGAGAAAGACATGGTTTATATTTTATTTTATTTTTATAAAAATGAGGGCCTAAGCCCGGAAACAAGGAAAAACTACAAAGAAATTAACCGAGGGGTACCAATCCCCATAATATCAGCTAACAGTAAATGTTTAATTTGAGTCGGACATGTCTCATATATCTTCAGATTATAATCCAAAGAACAAGCAATATTGGCTAAAGCATCTGCAGACCGATTAGCCTCTCGATATGAACGAGAAATATCAACATTCCAATCCATCTCCAATAAGTGATGAATTTTATTAACCAATGCTCTACCCAAGCGACTATTTGTCACACCTTCCTTTATAGTCTTCTCCACACTAAGAATCTACATTCAATTCAACTGCTCTATATCCCATCCGTCTCGCATATCTCAAACCCTCCAACACTCCCCAAAGCTCAGCCACAAACGCACTACAATCACCACTGAATTTAGCAAAACCACCAATCCATTCTCCATCACTCCCTCTAGTAATACCACCACAACCAGCTATATTTCCACCCTTGCACGCGCCATCCGTATTTAACTTCGCCCAATTAACTGGTGGAGGCCTCCACCTAATGAAATCTATCACACGTTGACTATTGGAAGTAATTTGGTTAGCCATTCTTGCTTGATAATAATCTTCTGATAGCTTCAAAACATGATCCACATGATTAATTGGTCTAACAAAGTTATTTTCATGCAACTCCTTATTCCTCCATGTCCACAAACAATGGCATGTTAGACTAATTTTTCTCCTACCTTCTGGCCTAATCATTTGTTTGGGCAAATTGTTCATCATTGTATTTTGAAGTTACCGTTGCTTGTAACCCTCACGAGAAATTTGTAGGTTGGTCGAGATGACTTTAAGCTGAACGCCAAACTTCAGCTTTTTGCCCTTGTTGCAAAGCAACCAACCTTTCACCAGCTTCGATCAGTTGAGCAGCTGGGCTACATTACTGTGCTCATGCAGAGGTCTGTCGATATGTAGCAGCCTTTTTTTTCTTTTGAAAACTCGATATTCAGCATGAAAGAATAACACTTGTTTTTAACTCCGGTTTTTTAACTTGTCTAGGAATGATTGTGGTGTACGTGGACTACAGTTTATCATTCAGTCCACAGCAAAGGTATTTACCTATTTGGAGTATAGATATTTTGTAATTTACATTCTACTACCTTGTTGCTTAATCTTATTACTCACTTTTTAGGCTCCTGGAAGCATCGAACAGAGAGTTGAGGCTTTTCTCAGGATGTTTGAGACTAAACTTAATGAGATGACAATTGAAGAATTCAAGGTTTGATTGGCAGTTTTATGATGCTTTAGTTAGTTGTTTTCTAGATCTGTTGCACTTCAATCATGATTGAATACTTCTTCGCCATATTTTTGGTAGATGAGCCAGAGCTACTCCCCGTGTTTGTGTTTTGAATTAACTTCTCAGTTTTACATATTTGGTCCATGTCATAGATTCGACAAAGTTTTACGTTTGTTGTCGAGGCGTAACACAACCATTACCATGAATTTATTTGTGCCTGTTCATGTACTTATAATTTTGGTATTCATACAAATGTGTTCATTGTTCAAGTCTTGGAATTTAGGAATTCATACACATTATCCTGTATAAGGGACAACAACATTCTCACGTCATTTAGTTCACTGATGTTTTACACTAATACAAGACTCTAAATTGTAATCAAATATGGAAACTAATATGACAATCATCCTAATCCTTATCAAATAAGGGGTTCATAATTTTTTTGGACACCAATCCTGAGAATAATCGAAGATACTTATAAGATAATTTCAGGACATTATAAGATATTCTTCGTATATTTTATTACTCCCCCTCAAGTTATAGCTTTACCAAGGTTAAAAGCTTGTTACAAATACACCTTTTAGGAAAAAGAAATGTAATAAAAAATTATAGTTGAAGACTTCAAACCTGCGGGCCCACAATGATTCTTTGGGACGGTGGTGTCAAACAATTCTTTGGGACGGTGCTATCATTCCTAAGATTAAAGATACAAATCTAAGCCAAACAGAAAGTGTACATTGGGGCGACTCAGAGCGTCTACTACAAGTCATCAGAAAAAGCTATGAAGCTCACTGAATAGGTGCTGTTATAGGATGATAGCTTGTCATCAAAGACGAAAAACATTGAACAAGTCCAAATCAGGATAGGGAGAGGAAGGTAACCACACCAGTGCAAGTTGCAGCATGTAAAGAGGCTTAATGGGCCTTGATGCACGTCTTGAAGCGCGCATGAAAACCGAATGTATGAAAGTTGTATAATAGCAGGTGAGTGAGCTTGCAATGTCAGGTGAGGGTCAAACTTCACTAGTTAGTAGATTGGCAGGTGCTTTGTTTGAAAACTTGTTAGACATTTTTTCTGTTGGTGGTAGCAGTTTGGTTCATATTGTGCTGCAATGGCTACACACGACAAGGCAGACCTGAGACTTGCCGTCATGGATGGAATTTGAGGTAGGGAAAAAAGTGCATGGCCGAGGAGTTTGAAAGTCAAATATAAAGAGAGGGTTTGGGAGAAATAGGACGACCAAAATTTAGACAGAATTATAGATGTCATTGTTTCTAGTATTCCAGAGGTTAGGAGCTCGACAACGGAATAGTGACAGTACAAGTCATGGAGGATGTTGAAGTATGAACAAAATACAAGTGTTTATGTTAAATAAGCAAGCAGATAAAAGAATGAACAAAATAGTTAAATAAGCTGTGAAGCATGTCACTTTATTTGTTTAAGTTTATGCAAAGTTTATGTAATGAGATAACCAAATATGTTTTTACAAACATTACCATAGTCTGTGTTGATAATTGTGTTCTAAATATCAGCTATTCATCTGACTTCTGATTTGATTGTATGCAGAGTAACGTAAATGCTTTGATTGATATGAAATTAGAGAAGCACAAGAACTTGAGGGAAGAATCAACCTTTTTCTGGCGAGAGATTAGTGATGGTACTTTGAGATTTGATAGGAGAGACTTTGAGGTATGACTGCAAACTTCTAGTTCTTATTTTCATATATCTATTTGGGCGGGTGATTTGGCTTGTGATGAATACTGAAACACAGAATATGAGTTAATAATGAGTTTTTAGCTATAGCATATACTTGAACAAGATTAGTGATTCTATTATGTGGCTTTGGAACAGATTGAAGAATTAAGGAAGCTCACTCTTCAAGAGTTGATAGATTTCTTCAATGAATATGTCAAAGTTGGTGCTCCTCGGAAGACTTTAAGTGTTCGAGTTCATGGAAACCTCCATTCTTCTGAATACAAATCAGAAGCCTCAGAACCACAATTGGCTAGAATTGATGATATTTTCAGTTTTAGAAAATCACAGTCTCTTTATGGTTCATTTAAAGGTCTTAATGGGCAGATGAAATTGTAGCTGGTGGATCCTTTAGGTTTGTAAACTTCTTCAGCTTATAGAAACATTTGAATGAAAGAGTACCTGTAATATCAGTCAGTTTGAACGAAACGTTTCCTTTTAAGTTCTCCGAATGATAAGTTCGATATATTTGGATTTGAATGATTGGGGCAGTTATTTATTTACGAGCATAAAATGTGAATCTCATTTTAACTACCTTTATGATGAGAGAGGATCAAAGTCTTGGAGCATATTCTCCAATGCGAAAACATGATCGAAAAAATAAACAGAAATTACAAAAAGGCATCCAACATGGGAATAATCTCCAAGCGATTGAACTCTCACTCCCAACATTGATCCATCATACCGAATCAATTGTGTGCAACAAACTATAGAATAACTAAATCATGGAAGATTAACTTTGGTCACTATGAAGTACAATTGCAAGGAGTGAAAATGACAACAATAAAACGGTGTCCGGCAGCCAAATGCTTCTCAAAGAACGAGCCATGCAGGGAAAAGATTTCGATCATTCAATTTGTGTTGCATAACCATGAAATTTTATCCTCCAGAATACTGGTAGTTGGATAGTGGGAAAGTCATCAAGGGTATTTTTGTAAATGTTTGTATGTTTTTTATTAAATCAAAATAATTAATTGACTTTAACTAATTTCCTTAATATGTGTGAAGTTTGTTATATTTGCTTATATAAAGAATGGAGGGAGTATGGGAAATGGGATTTTTTTGATCAGTGGGAATGCAAAGAAACCAAAAACAAACAACTAAGCTCTCAAGAAACTAACTCCCATTGCATCAACAAGAATAGTTGAAGACAGTTGAGTATAGGAATGGAATGAAACAGTGAATATCCATTTTAAGTTACTCAACTACTTGTAACATGGCAACACACATTGATCATGGAAACAATTATTTTCTTTTCCCGTCACTGATTCCTGAGAACCTAAAACTTCCTTCTGGCTTTCATCTTCGGCAACACTATAAACCATTGTCAAAATCTCTCTTGACATGAAAGTTTGCATCTCTTCTGCATTGAAATATAAATCCTCCTGCTCTCTCCTACATCGAAATCACTTTCTGCATGGGAAGGTGCTCGTAGTTAGTAGTTAGACAGTAGGATAGGAGATAAGAAAACCAATTACACATGAAGTCTAATGTATATCCTAATAAAATTACAAAATCAATTATAATAATCACATTATTAAACCATATCGTAACAACATAATATATCATATCATATCATATTATCATATATAACTTTCAATTGCAGCTCTGATGTTTCCTCGTAAATGCATGGACCTATTTGTTTGAAATGACATAAAAAGAAACGTAAACACAGCTTCCAACACTAGTTAAGGAAGATTTATTAAATTCTCTTGCTTCATACCAAACATGTTTCTAAACGACTAAAAAAACATGTTCTAATTATAATTTTAGTCTAAAAATGTTCATTCTAAAACGAAATAACAGAATTGAATTTTACCTTCAAAGCTAAGTGAAACAAATAGTATGTTTTTAACCAAGGTACGGTCGATCATCGTTGATAATGAGTGATCCCTCTCCCTCTTGAGGATCCTCTTCTATATTTTTTGGTATAGAGGGAGACTCCTTATTTCTTGGTTCAATATCCTTGATAATGAGTGATCCCTCTCCCTCCTGAGACTCCTCACATTTTCGACACAATTCAGGACAGTCTTTAATGGTCAAAGCTTCAAGAGAAGTGAGGTGTTTGCATGCCAAATGGTAGTTCAAACACTAAAGGACAGTCAGAAATATGAAGCATTTTAAGATGAGGCATTAGTGTCAAACAGTCTAGAAGCTTCCCAAGCGCACAAAAATTTATAAGTATCAAGGTCTATGAAGTCCCTACAGCTCCTTCAATCCATGCAGGTATGTAAGGATTTAAGGCTTCCACAAGAACGAACAATCAATGTTTCAAGAGAAGTGAGTTGTACCCCATTGAACAAGAACTCCTAACAGTCACAATATTTATTCAAAGCTTAAAGTTTGAAGATTTGTCAAGTTAGCAAATACATTCTGCGATAGCACAGACTCTTCGTAGTTATATACAGTTGTCGAAGACTGGTCAACTTGCCTAATCCTCTAGGCAACGTTTCAAAATTCATTCATCCACTTGAGTGACAAAACTTGCAAACTTTGGATATATGAGAAATTGATTCTTATTTTAGTGATTAAAAAGATAGATTGACATTTACATAGTAAAAGTATTATGCATCAAAAGAAATGTATATTATGTTACCTTCCACTCTATATACCACGGCATAAAGTTGAAACCTTCAAATTTAAATCTAAAAATAAGACAGAACCCTGTCATCTGCAGTAAACCAAAAAGTCACAATTGTTGGAGACAAGGCATTATCTTTAACACCAGATTCTAATCTAATTACCTATAGGACACTAACTTTCTGCAGAAAAATAAATAGCACACAAACAGATTAAATTCACAACTGAAAAACTAATAAATTCTTCAACCTCCACACCCCTTAATTCATCCAACCATGAGGACTGTCCTACTGCAGCACAAAATCACAACTGCCTCATGAAACAATGATCCATTCACACCAACTGCAGAAGTTATCACCTTTAAGTAAACACCACATCCATTATGAAATTAATTTGAGTTTTATCTTTGTTTATGGAAAATCATGGGACCAAATGTGTAGAATTTCTCACAGGCAATTGCAAGGAAAAGATCTTGATTATTCAATTTTTACGACTATAACCATGAAATTTCATCCTTGCGAATGAGTGGGTTTGGTCCTCCCTACTCAATCATCATGCTTAACTTATTCCTTTGTCGGATGTCCTTTATTTTCTTACAAAAAGAAAATGCCTGAAATTTAATATTCAGATGGCAGTTAGAATGCTTGTATTCTTACTCTATTCTCATGATCAAGGGTTTAACCTGATGTTTAAAGGGTGTAACTAAAAAAAATCTTAATTTGATCACTTATGTTGGTGGTAACATAACATACGATTAAATGGTTTCTTCTGTTAAGTATTTACTTAACAACGTGAAAAAGCTGTGATGCATCCAACAGGAATTCAATGTTGCTATTATTATAAGAGTTTAATTTCATATTTGGCCCCTCACATATATTTTAAGTTTCACTTTCGTCGTCTACATTTTAAAAGTTTCAATTTGGTAGGTCATGCATTTATGTTAGCAACATTAGGATTAAACTGGTCCTTCTATTTGATCATTTACAATTCTAATATGCTGTGAACATCCCATCACTATAAGCCACCAACCTGGATTCTCTGCATCGGCAGGTTTCCCACATTTGTGTAATCATACACATTGGTGATAGTTGGACTGAGATTGGACAATGTAGATTTTAAACTCAGTTTTAAAGTTTAAAAAATAAATTAAAAAAACTGCTCGAAAATCTAGACCATCTGCTAGCGACCAAATGACTAGTTTGAAAACCAGTGAATCTTCCAAGTATATAAATTCCTCACTTAAAGAAACACTTGATTGAATGAACACCAGTGGTATAGGAAAAACTTCAAATTTTACGAGCTGCATTTGGACCGAGGCATGCTAACCAACCGTGGCAATGCCAAAATGCTGGAATTTTAGCCTCAATGTGGAAAATAGCTTCAAAAGAGCCTTTTAGACTACAGTTGGAAGGAAAAAAATTTGGAAATGCTTCAATGTATCATTTTTAAACTATTTTGGTCAGGGCTTAACACAACCAGTTTTCATAATTTAAAGATATTCAAATAATATGCTTTTCTAGTCTCAAGAACACATTCTGTTGCGGCTGTTCTCAACTTGTCTGACACTAATCAAGATCAATAATTTTTGTTAATCTTTCAAGCTTCATGCATCTATAGATTGATGCTACTTGTAAAGGTTTGACGGTTAGATTATGCTGCCAACTTCCAACTTGTTTGGTTTGGCTACCTACTTAAATCACGGTCAGCCTTTGTTTATATCATAGCGGACTCTAGCCTCATAACTCCATCCTTCCTCAATCACAAGCTCATACCTATAAATGAAAAACATGTATCTCAAAAAAAAAATTCTATTTTACTATTTGAAACACTTAAGTGTTCAACATTATCCATATCAAAACACTATCTTACTATTTGAAACTATAAAATTATAGGGAAAGGCAGATAGCTGTGCAAGATTTTAAATTTGATTGCCATCACATATCAACAAGCAGATTTGTTTGAAATGATATATACAGAAATATAAATACAGAGTCTGGAACACTAGTTACGGAAGATATAGTAATTTGCCTTGTTTCATACCAAATATGTTATAAATAGAAGAATTAAAAAATGTCTCAAAGGCCAAAGATAAGTTAAATAAATAATAATGATTTTACCAAAGGTATGGTAGTAGATCAGCGTTGATAAAGAGAGATCGCAGCGGCTCTTCTTCTGGTTCCGTAAAGTATCGTATATCATCGTTGCTAATCAGTGATCCTTGTCCCTCCCGAGGCTTCTTCTTTTGGTTCTCCAATGGAAAAACGCTTAATATGAGAAATCATGGGCCAGTACTCACCAGAATGCGGCTGACATTTTTGACATAATACAGGACAACCATCAATGGTCAAAGCTTCAAGGGAAGTGAGGCATTGCATGTCACTTGGTAGAAAATTCAAACCAGGACAACCAGAAATATGGAGCATTTTAAGATGAGTCATTCTTGTCAAACACTCGGGAAGCATCGCAAGCATAGGAATATTGGTAATTATCAAGGTTTGTAAAGTTACTGCAGCATTTTCAATCCACTTAGGCAATCTTTGTAGCCTTGGAAAATTCTCAACATGAAGAAAATTAATCCTCCATCTTTTCGTTGCATTTTGAAGATTCTCTGGCAGGTTGAGCTCAAGCCTCTTGCAATCTATGACTAACAGCGCCTCTAGTTCCGATAGACTACAAAGAGGTAAGGATATAAGACTTCCACAAGAACGAACAATCAATGCTTCAAGGGAAGCGAGCTTTACCTCTCCGAGCAAAACCTCCAAATTGTCACAATACTCAAAGCTCAAAGTTTGAAGATTGCTCAAGCTTGCAAATTCATTTAATGACATGACTGATTGGTTTGTGGTTATATACAGTTGTCGAAGGCTGATTAGTTTACCTAATCCTTCGGGCAATGTTTCTAAATTCATGCAACCACTTAATGACAAAACTTGTAAACTTTGGAGTTTGTAAAAAGAATGGGGGAGTCCTTTGATTTTGTGGTTATTAGAAAGGTTGAGAACACGCAGGTGCTGCAATTTAGCAATTGAATGAGGCAGAGTCTCCAATGAAGAATCACTTAAATCTAAAATACGTAAGTATTTGTATCTTGATACCCATGTATCCAACATAACTTCATTGTCAAGACCCACTCCTTCGGTGGGAAATAATATAGTTCTCACCCTTTTGGACTTGGAGAACAAAGTGCTGCAAAGTGAACCATTTTTTACAATTGAGAAATGCCTTGCTTCTTGAGATATATTCTGGGTATGGGAGTCCACTACTACACATTCGTCTTTCGCAACATATAATGCAAGATCGTGCACCAAATCGTGTACTTTGAAATAGTAGAAGTGGCCAAAGTCCTCAAAATCTTGAAGAAATGACCTTGAATGTAACTCATCTATATAATCTCGTGCAATATTCTCCGGCCTTTGATTCCCATCTTGAGATTGTACCAATCCTAGTGCCACCCAGAGTTTGGTGATTTGCACACTAGTGAAGCCAAAATCTTTCGGATAAAGAGAAAAGTAAGTGAAACAATGGCTCAAATAAGATGGCAATTGATCATAGCTTAACTTAAGCGCGGGTAAAATGTCATCTTTGTTTTGTTTTAAATTCCATATCTCAGAGTCTCTAACAAATATCCACTTATTTAAATCAAATTTTGAGAATAAGGAACTTCCCAATGTTCTAACAGCGAGTGGAACTCCGTGGCATTTTTTTACAATTTATTTTCCGATTGCCACTAAATTTGGATATTTTTCTTCTTCACCTTCCTTAAATGCCCATTTGACAAACAAAGATAAACAATTATCTGGAGAAAGTAATTGAGTTACTGCATGTTGTCGCAATGACTTTGCTTCCTACTGCACCACTTTTTATTATGTCTTTCAATTGAATCCATTTTGTACGATTATCATTCCATATATCGTCCAATACAAGTAAAAACTTTTGATTAGAAAGCTTATATCGAAGACGACTTTGTAATTGCTCAATGTCTAAGTTGTTAATGTTCTCTTGGTGAGGAATATCAAGTGTTGGAGTTGAAGCTGAAGCAGAGTTGATAATTTTTATTATTATCTGCCTAATATCAAAATCATCAGAGATACACACCCACATCTTCAACTGGAAAAGATCATCAACCCTCTTATCGTTGAACACCAACTTTGCAAGTGTGGTCTTCCCCAAGCCACCAATTCCCACTATGGGAATAACACATAAACTTTTATCACCCTCACCATCACCATGATGATGTGGTTGCATCAAAAGCTTGATAATTTCTTCCCTATCATTCTCCCTTCCAATAACACTTGAAGCATCAACATGGGAATGAGTCAATTCTCTCCTTTGCACAACAGGTCCAGGTGCAACATCGATTCTCACAAGTCCAAAACTGGTCCCATCAGCTGCCACCTTATTCAATCTATCTCTAATCTCTTTGATTTTATGTGACATCCTAAAACGGAAAGCTAGTGGATTTGAGGAAGAAAACAAGTGGCATACCTTCATTCGACTGCTGCCAGAAGCTTTCACAAATTGTTTTTTCTTGTCTTGCAACTCAAATCCATCAAACACATCTTCAGCATCATGGCAGATGTTTTGAATCTGCCTCAACCATTCACACAGAGCATGTTGTTGGTTCTTCTTCTCCTCAGCATCCGATAGCATACCTCTGATGATTGACAAAGTGTCTTTGACCCCTCGCAGATTTTCATGCACACCATAGGCTCGAGAAGCTTGTTCATAAGCATAAGAAGCAAGCTTTCCAAGCAGTGAATCAGCAATATCAAACACAAATGATTCAGCCATGTCAATGTTAATCAGGAAATAGTAGAAATTAATGGAGTTGGGATGTAAATTATGTTTGTAATTGCCAGAAGAATACAATCATATAAGTTTGTCGTTGTGGATACTTTTAACAGAAGGATATAAAGTTGTGGCTGTGGTCAACTTTAGACTTGGTAAGTCAAGCAAATAATGGAGAGTCAAGAAAGTAGACTTGACCTTTAGAGCAACTTCAATCATGATCTCACAATTCACTCATTATTTACTCCAATGGTGTAAATCTAAATAACTCATATTGGGTCTTACAATTTTACCTCACATAAATATTTTATTCATATTTAATTCTTGTGATTATTCAGAATGATAGTTACCCATAAAAAAAAAATCAAAACAGTAACAATTTAATAGTTATTATATTCTCATGTCAATCTCACAATCTTTACTTCAGAAAGGGACCGGAATTACAAGTTGGCAGACTCCAGTGGTAATTTTTCACCAAAGCACTGTCCTTCCCTTGACAGTCTGGCAAACAATGCATGAATATGTCTATGGTTCATTGAATGTCTAAGAGAATACTAATATTATAGTTTACAAATCTAACCATTCTTGTAAAATTAGTGGTATGTTAAAACAATTTTTCAAAAAACCAAAGTAGTTGTCAGTGGGAAAGATAACGTTTATCTATCACTGATTGAAACAAATAAAATGCATGGTCCATTAAATCACCTTCAAATTCAACAAATGATAGGTTTTCATACAAGTATATCTTTCAACTGGAAAAATAGGATGAAAGAAAATAATAATTTTCAATTATTTGGTTACATCAAATGTGCTGATGGAAACATCTTGAGAATCTTGTTGAATGCTGGACCTTCTCAATTCATGAATCTTATACTGCTTATGTCCCTTTAAATTTGCTTATCCTTTTTCAACTCCAGCTTCATCATACCTAATCGAGTAAATGGAGCAAACATCACTCAAAAAAACTTGTCTTATTGATATACCAAACATATACTTAATTGCTTTTTACGAAACTACATTTTGAAAATTCACATAATGTTACTTTTAGAATTCTGTGATCTCATTCTATTGGTAAAAATGACATTTTTACATAGAAGATGTTGTGTTGCATGAAGCTTTAACATAACAAACATTACTACCAACAACTCATGGAAATAACTAATGCATAACCTATCATCTTACGTAGAAAACCTTGTAGAGCTCATTGAACTAGGTGATGCCAGGCATCATCAAGGTTGACAGTCAATTCCAGTTAAGTTTTTCTAAATTCATACATCATGATTTCATCATTTATATACAAAATTCTAATTTCAGCTCAAGCCTTAAGTTTTCAAGCGGAAAATAGTTTAGGAGGTGCAATTTACAGTTATTTGATACAAAATGATATGTTTACCTTCAAGGTCGATGTCTTCATTCCTCTTCCTGCTCTCTTGATTTTCCAATAAAAACACTTTTGATGTGAGAAATCATGGGCCAGTACTCACCTGATTGTGGCTTAAATTTTCGGCACAACTCAGGACAATCTTCTATGACCAAATCTTCAAGGGCTGTGAGGCGATGCATGTCACTTGGAAGACTAATTAGTTGAGGACAACCAACAATATGTAGCCTTTTAAGATGAGTCAATGTTGTCAGAAACTGAGAAAGCGTCTTGAGATTAGGAAGTTCATAAATCAACAAGGTCTCTAAAGTTTCTGCAGCACCTTCAATCCAACCAGGCAATGTCAAAAGCCCTGGAAAATCTCTTATAAATAAATGTTTCAACCTCAATTTTTGGATTGGGCTTTCATTGTTCAACGACAAATTTAACATCTTGCAGTCTATAATTATTAGAGTTTGTAAATTTGGAAAAATATAAAGAGGTAAGGATTCCAGGCTCCCACATTTATACAAAGACAATGTTTCCAGGGAAATGAGTTGGTGTGCCCTACTGAATAAAAACTTCATATTTTTACAATGATTAAATGCCAAAACCTGAAGATGCTTCAAGTTAATAAATTCAGTCAATGACAGAACTAACTGTTTGGTGGTTATAAACAAATGTTGAAGACTGACCATCTTGCCTAATCCTCTTGGCAATGTTTCAAGCTCTGTGCATCCACTGAGTATCAAGACTTCCAAGTTATAGAGATTAAAAATAGAATGAGGAAGTCTTTTGATTTTGCTGTTATTCTTGAGACCGAGAACACGCAGGTGCTCCAATTTAGCTATTGATTTAGGTAGAGTCTCAAACAAAGAATCATTAAAATCTACATATCGCAGGTATTTATAATTTGATACCCATGTATGCAGCAATGTTTCATTGACAAGGCCTACTCCTTCGACGGGAAATAAAATAGTTCTTACACTTTTGGACTTGGGGAACAAAACTTTGTCAAGAGAATCCTTTTCAACAATTGATAAATGCTTTGCTTGATCAGATATATTTCGAGTACGAGACACTACCATTACAAACTCCTCTTTTGCAACATACATTGCAAGATCATGTATCAAATCATGCACTCTAAACTCACAAATGTACCCAAAGTCCTTGAAATCCTGAAGCAGTGATCTTGAATGTAACTCATGTATATATTCTCTGGCAATATGCTCTAGCTTTTCACTTCCATTTATGGGTTGAACTAATCCAAGGGGTATCCACAAAATAGTCATTTCAACGACATTAAACGTATAGTCTTTGGGATACAAGGAAAAACAAGCAAAGCATTGTCTCAAATAAGATGGCATTTGATCATAACTTAATTTTAATGCAGGTAAAATATCATCTTTCTTCTGTTCTAAATTCCATATCTCATGGTCTCTTACGAATAACCACTTATCTAAATCAAATTTTGAGAACAGAGAACTTCCTACCGTTCTCACAGCCAGCGGAACTCCAGCACATTTTTTCACAATTTCTTTTCCAATCTCTACTAGATTTGGATATTTTTCTTCTTCTCCATCCTTGAATGCCCATTTCACAAACAGAGACAAACAATCCTCTTGTGAAAGACCTTCCAAAACATACGATGGAACAGTACCCATCATGGAAGCAACTGAGTTGCTACGTGTGGTCACTATAATTTTACTTCCTACTGCACCAACTTTGATCAAATCTTCCAACTCAATCCATTTTGAACGATCATCATTCCATACATCATCTAGCACGAGGATAAACTTTTGGCCAGAAAGTTTACTTCTTAGATGAATTTGTAGTTGCTCAATGTCACAGTGGTTACTATCTTCTTGGGGAGCAATAGGAACGCTTGGTGCAGCTGAAGCAAAAACGGAGTTGATAATTTTGATAACGATCTGTCTTATATCAAAATCAACAGAGACACACGCCCACATCTTCAATTGAAAAACTTCATCTATCCTCTTATCATTGTACACCAATTTTGCAAGTGTGGTCTTCCCCAATCCTCCAATTCCCACTATGGGAATAACACATAAACTTCTATGACCATTGCCATAACCATGAGGATCAGAATCCATCAAAAGCTGGATAATTGCTTCCTTGTCATCCTCCCTTCCTATTACACTCGATGCATCAATATGGGAATATGTGATTTCTCTCCTGTGCACAGAAAGTCCGGGCTCAACATGAATTCTCACAAGTCCAAACTTGCTCCCATCAGCTGCCACTTTATCCAATCTATCTCTAATCTCTTTGATTTGACGTGACATCCTAAAACGGAAAGCAAGTGGATTAGAGGAAGAAAAGAAGTGGCATACCTTCACCCGTGTGCTTCCAGAAGCTTCGACAAATTGCTTTCTCCTGTCTTGCAACTCAAATCCATCAAATACGTCTTCAGCGTCATAGCAGATGTTTTGAATCTGCCTTAACCATTCACACAAGGCATGTTGCCGGTTCTTCTTCTCCTCAGCATCCAGCAGTAGACCTCTGACAATTGATAGAGTATCTTTGATCCGTTGGAGATCTTCATATACACCGTAGGCACGAGAAGCCTCTTCATAAGCATAAGAAGCAAGTTTCCCTAAAAGTGAATTAGCAACATCAAACACAAATGATTCGACCATGTCCATATTAACTAGTAAATAGCAGAAATGAAGTTGTGGTCGTAAATTAGTAATTGTGCCTTCAGATCAACCAACAAGAATAGCCAATATTCTACAAATTTATTCTATTCATGAAGGAAGGGAACAAATACATTAAAAGCTGTGATTATTTGTTTATATTATCATTGTTAAAGGAATCAAATAAGTGGTTTACACAATATAATATTTTTTTCTAAAGAAAGAGAAGCAGCACAAGCTCACCTATGTAAAATAAGAATTAAGCAGCCCAACATGTCTGAATAATTTAGAATGTCATGCCAACCTCCAATCAGCATATATATAATAATAGCAACAGGAAGGGCCACCAGCATATATAATATCGTTAAGGTTAATGTGGCATTTGGCTTTTGTTGCGTCTGCATGCTATCATGTGTTGGACTACATTGTTTTTCCCATTATTCTTTTAAAGAAACAATTTTATATAAATATATATTTAAAAAAATTAATGAGCAAACGGTCACTTTAGTCCCTGACTCTGCACCTCGTTGTCTCAAAGTCTGACTCGGGATTAAATACAAAGAAGTCTACTCTGCACTTCCATTATCACTTTAGTCCTGATGTTAAATAATTATGTTAAGTGATGATGTGACACATGCTTTACGATAACATGGCATTTGATGTGTCACAAGGACTAAAGTTAAAGTAGAAAATGATTGAATTGATTTTGATGTTTTTATATTTTTGTTTTTGTAATAAAAACAGGAGGAAGTACTCCGATCTGAATGGATAATTCTTACATTGTCAGAATGTTTTCAATAATACAGTAAGTGATTTTTTATCTTTCAACTTTTATCCATTTGTGTATTTAGAAGAGATATTGACATGTGATTATTTTCCCCTTCGTGCTTTTTTTTTCAACTTCGTCTTCTTTCTTACCTTGACCACACTGCCACTGTTTCATTGACCTTCATATCTCCTCTTCTATTTCGTTTGCCGATCGTAATTTTTCTTCCGTTTCTAGATTCAACGCGTAAATTAATTAATTCATTAATATCTCATCCATCCAATGTCCTCCATCCCTCGCACACAGATCAACTCACAATAGGTAAGCTTAAAATGGAAGAAGTGTTGCACTTACTTTACTATATTACATGATTTTAGTTTAAACCATTGACTCTTATTTTATTTTTTACCCTCCAGTTCTCAGGGAAAAGAACTTTGTTAATCTGGAGTTGAGTTGAAAGATTGTTAAAGTAGCGTGATAAAGTCTAACCAAGAATTATTTCACTCAGGAATCGAACTCCGGTTTTACTAAATAGTTCATTTTTTTTTTGTGGAGCTTATTAACCACTTGAGTTAAATTGTTTAGTTATTAATTTTTTCTCTTGTGATTGGATGAAATGGAAACATATCTCAAGCAAGAATTTGGTGACGTGAAAAGAAAAAAGATTGAAGTGTTCTTAAGTTTTAGAGGGGAAGATACTCGTGCATCATTCATTTCACATCTCTATGCTTCTCTTCAAAATGCTGGAATTAATGTTTTTAGGGACGATGATTCGCTTCAAAGAGGAGATCACATTTCAACATCACTACTTTGATCAATTGAAGAGTCTCAAATTTCTATTATCGTTTTCTCAAGAAATTACGCCGAATCTGTATGGTGTCTTGAAGAGTTGGTGAAAATAATGGAGTGTTACAGAACCATAGGTCAAATCGTTCTCCCAGTTTTCTATGATGTAGATCCATCTGAAGTACGTCACCAAACAGGCGAGTTTGGCAAATCGTTTGAAAGTCTATTGACTAGACTTTCAAACTAGGAAGGAATTTATGATAGGTTTGGAAAAGCAGTTCGATATCTTTTCTACAGTTTGTCAATCTATAAAGAAGAGTCTCCCAAACAGGTGCTGAGATGGAGCTGGAGAGCGGTGCTTTGTGAGGCAGCAGGGCTTGCAGGATTTGTAGTACTAAATTCCAGGTAAGGGAATTCCACTAATCAAACATTCTTCTGGGCTATTGATTTTCCATATAAAAAAGGGAAAAATACATTCACCTCCTCTATTTTTAACTAAGTTTTCTTTAAATGACTTATACACCCCCTCTATTTTTAAAATAGACAATGACCTCCCTTAAATTCTCAATGAATAAACAAATACCTCCTTTCTCTTTTGACACTGTTATCTCTCCCTTAAAATACAAACAAACATGAAAATGAAGTTCTCACCATCTTTGGCCATTCAATTGATTTTCCTATTACAATATCCTCATCCCATAGAACCAGTGAATTATTTACTTAGCTCTTTTCAACATCTGTTGCGGTAATGACCAAATACCCTCTTCATCATGACAAGATACTTTAAATTTTCGTGAGTCTTAGACAAAGCTGCACACTGCATTAGAAGCATAGAAGACAGTTTAAACAAACAAAAAAAAAACTTAAACACATCAAAAACAAACTTTGCATATGAAATTTTATTTTATTTTTGGTTTTATGCTTTACAAATCCCTAGCTGGGTTGGGAGCCTCTGGAGTGTTTGGAAAAAAGGGGTTAGATGGACTTCAAATTTGATATTTTTAGTGTGAAAGTTGATGTTAATTACCAGAATTTAAAGATAAAATGAGAATGAACTCCAGGACAAGGAAAAATATAGGAAGGTATATGTATTTTGAGGGAAGGTACATACATATATATTAGCTTTCTAGTGTTATGACTAATCAGTATAAACCAAAAACATGTTGAAGGGGAATACACTGCCACTACGCAACTGCTTGTTGCCATTGATGAAGAATTTTGCTTAATAATGCTAGGCGTAATTGGTTGCAGCGGCGCTAATTCATTCAATCACTTCGAGATTGTAATTCATAGCAGCAAGGATATCCATGCTCTACCGTATCGTTAGTTTGCGAGGCTTTCTTTTCTGAATTAAACAGATAGTTAACAGAGTTAGATTGAGAGGAGGCTGCTTTATTATTGAAACTAGAGGGGAGGTATGTGTCATTTAACCAAACCTTAGGGGAGGTCATTGTATTTTTCCCTATAAAAAATAACCAATTGAGTTATATTTTGATTTTTTGGATTTTTTATATCATTTCTCCAATATAATTTTGACATATGGGTGAATGAATAGCTACATATAGGATGTATGTATGCGTGTACATATATGCATAAACCTCTATTTGTGTTTTTCAATAGGAACAAAAATGAAGCTATCAAGGATATTGTTGCAAAAATTACATGTTTGCTAGACAAAACAGACTTGTTCGTTGCTAATAATCCAGCGGGAGTTGAAACTCGAGTACGAGATATCATTCAGCTGCTAGACATCCAAAAATCAAAATGATGTTCTGCTACTAGGAATGTGGGGCATGGGAGGAATTGGCAAAACCACCATTGCAAAAGCCATCTACAACAAAATTGGCCGCAATTTTGAAGCTAGGAGTTTCCTAGCAAATACTAGGGAGGTTTGGGAGAAAAATGTTGGACAAGTGTCTTTACAACAACAACTTCTCTTTGATAGACTATGTGGTAAAAGAGTACTTCTTGTACTTGATGACGTGAGTACATTGGATCAACTTAATGCTTTGTGTGGAAGTCGTCAATGGTTTGGTGCGGGGAGTAGAATAATTATCACAACTAGAGATAGGCATATACTTAGAGGGAATAGAGTTGACCAAGTATACGCATTGAAAGAAATGGATGAAAGTGAATCAATTGAGCTTTTTAGTTGGCATGCATTCAAGCAAGCGAGGCCTAGAGAAGATTTTGCTGGAATTTCCAGCAATGTAGTTGAGTATTCTGGGCGACTACCGTTAGCTCTGGAAGTCCTTGGGTCATATTTGTTTGATAGGGGGATAATAGAGTGGAAGTGTGTATTGGACAAACTCAAAAGAATTCCCAATGACCAAGTACAAAAGAAGTTAAAAATAAGCTATGAAGGTCTAAATGATGACACGGAGAAAGAAATATTCCTTTACATGGCTTGTTTCTTTATTGGGATGGACAGAAATGATGTTATACATATATTAAATGGAAGTGAACTTTTTGCAGAAATTGGAGTAAGTGTCCTTGTAGAGCGAAGCCTTGTAACTGTTGATGATGGGAACAGGCTTGGAATGCATGATTTGCTGCGAGATATGGGAAGAGAAATCATTCGTGAGAAATCACCAAAGGAGCTTGAGGAGCGTAGCAGGATGTGGTTGATGTATTATCAGAACAAACTGTAAGAATTCATATGCTTTTTTTTTTTTTTTTTTTTTCTGGTTTCAAACTATCTAAAGCTTAGGGAAGTAAAACAAACATTTGTGTCAATTTTTTACATTTAAGTGTTGTTGATTATCGCAAGACCTTCGAAAATTAGTTTGGTTTATGAATTATTATATGCTTTTTGGTTTCTACTGACATAATCAGTTTCATCACAAGTTTTCTTATCTGTCTTGTATCTTTAATCCTTGCATATTTTACTTTTTTCTTCATTATATTTTATAGGGAACAAAATTTGTTGAGGGTTTGGCTTTGAAATTGCCAAGAACAAATAGAAAACGCTTTAGTACTAAAGCATTTAAGAAGATGAAAAGACTCAGATTGCTTCAACTTGCTGGTGTACAACTTGCTGGGGGATTTTGAGTATCTTTAGAAAAAAATGACATGGCTTTCTTGGAATGGTTTTCCTTTAACATGCATTCCTTCAAGCTTTTATCAAGAAAATTTAGTTTCCCTTGAGTCAGAAAACAGCAATGTCAAACATGTGTGGGAAGAGCCCCAGGTACTAATTACCACCTAAATCTTGGGCAAAAACTTTGATATAGTTAAAAGAAAGGAAACAAATATATCATGTCAAATTTTTGACCTCTTTGCAGAATGCTCAGACATGGGTTTTAATAATTTATGCATTATATACATAAACATAATCTTGTTTCAATTTTTCGCAAAGGTAAATCCAAACCAATGTATATCGGTGTTAAATACAAATGATGTTGCAATAAAGTAAATATTTTAGTATCCATTCTCAAGGTTAGTGATACATTGTAATTTCTTCCATTTATTTTTTATTTTTCTTCTCTAAGTTTTCTTTATAACATTTATGTTCTTGCAGAGGCTGGAAAAGCTGAAAATTCTCAATCTTAGTCATTCTCATTATCTGACAAAGACTCCAGACTTTTCAAACAAGCCTAACCTTGAAAAACTAGTACTCACAGATTGTCCAAGATTGTCCGAGGTTTCCCACAGTGTTGGACATCTCAATAAAGTTCTTCTAATAAATTTGGAAGATTGTATTAGCCTTCAAAGCCTTCCTAAAGGTATCTATAAGTTAAAATCACTTAAAACTCTCATTCTTTCTGGATGTTCAAAGATTGACAAATTGGAAGAGGACATCGAACAGATGGAATCTTTAACCACCTTGATTGCAAATAACACAGCAATAACAAGAGTTCCATTTTCAGTAGTAAGATCTAAAAGCATTGGATATATATCTTTGTGCGGCTATGAAGGATTCTCACGTGATGTGTTTCCATCTATCATTTGGTCTTGGATGTCACCAACAAATATTCTCCCGTCCCAATTTCAAACATCTACTATCATGTCATCTCTTGTTCCTCTAGATGTATCACATAGCAGCTCCCATGCACTATCATCAATTTTGACGTACCTTCCGAGTCTTCAAAGTCTTTGGGTGGAGTGCAGCTTAGAACTTCAACTTTCTCATGATGCAGAAATAATTTTGGATGCCTTATATGCCACCAATTATAAGGAATTGGAACTAGGTGCAACTACATCGCAAATATCAAGAAATTCCTTGAAATCTTTTTTCATTCAAATGGAAATGAATTGCCAACTTGCCAATATTTTGAAAGAGAAAATTGTTCAGGTTTTACTCATTCTCCATTGTATGTACTTCAATGTTAATTTTAATATACTATTCAATTAAAATTTTATTCTATCTTCCCTTGTACAGAATATGACCGTCGATGAGTTTGGTGGTTGTTTGCTCCCTGGTGATTGTTATCCTGATTGGTTAACCTTCAACTGCAAAGGTTCTTCTGTAATTTTTGAAGTCCCTCGAGTGGATGGACGTAACTTAAAGACAATAATGTGTATTGTTTATTCTTCAACTCCAGAAAACATAGCATCAGATGGCCTTAAAAACGTGATGGTAAAAAATCACACAAAGGCTACCATTCAGCTCTACAAGAGAGAGGCATTGGTCTCATTTGAAGATGAGGAGGGGCAGAGATTAGTATCGAGTATAGAACCTGGTGATAAAATGGAGGTTGTTGTTTTTGAGAACAATTTCATTGTGAAGAAGACAGCGATTTATCTCATTTATGATGAACCAATCAGCGAAACCATGGAGCAAAGTCATGAACAAACAGATAAGAATGTTACTGTTTGTTGTGATGGTGATTGGTGAAAATGAATGCGGGTTGGTTGATTGATCAATTTTAGTGTCGGACAGAACTGCAGGTTTTATGTGCGTAGATTGGATGCTACTCTAATTGGTGTTGGATTTCATTCTGAAGCCCTGATCTAAATGCTTTAAGGGGGAAAAGAAACTTACAATTTGGTCAAGAAAATGAAATATATGCTCAAACATAATTAGCAGGTGGAAATTAACCATCTCATTCAATATGTGTAGAATCTTTGCCATCTCATTATTCTTCAGGAAGATTTTATCTATGCTGTTTACTATGGGTAAGATATTTGTCCAACTGTCCATTCTATTCTCCAAATGAAGATTGTGGCCTGCTGTTTAATCTTGTTATTTGGTGCTGCTGGAGCTCTTGGTGGGTGCTTTCAGTTTAGTTTTTCTTTTGTTGGGCTTTACAAGTAGTGTTATCTCACAAAAGATGTATTTATTGGTTATATCATTGTAAAATCATCTCTTGATTAAATTTTAACATTTATTTTTGAGAACGCTCCTCATGAAGTACACATAGTACATATTTTCTGCACAAATGGTATGAAGTGATAATGTTTAGTGTGTTTTCTCCATTTAACAATGAGCTGCTGCAATGAAGGGTGAAACACTATTGCATCGAGGAATTGTTGGGATGATATGTGTGGGACAAGATAAAAATAAGATAGATTCATTAGGACAGAGCTAAGTTCAATAGGAAAATAAAGCTTGGTTCCTCGGTGACAAATGCTATCAATGAATCATTAGCCTACTCAAAGAAAGTAGTTGAAGACATGGTTGAAAAGTGTACAAGGTCATCTTTTAGGTGGAATTTATTGTTATAGACATCGGCGAAGGTAAAGGTTCTCCTTTGATCTTGGGAAAACCATATTCTGTCACAGTTAGTGCCCTGTTTGAAGTATTTGAAGTCAGTTCATGTTTATTCATTAATTTTCTGAATTGAATATACCAGTTTCTATCACGTGCATGGTTATAAGCGAATGTTTGACATGCAGGTTGAGAATATGCAGATACTTCAATTTGACAATTGAATTAGGTAAAGTCACAAACAGAGAATCACTTAAATCTAAACTTCGTAAGCATTTGTATCCTAATATCCATGCATCTAACATTGATTCACTGCCAATACCCACTCCTTTGATGGAGAATAGTATAGTTCTCACACTTTTGGACTTAGGGGATAAAGCAATATCGAGTAAACCATTTTCAACAATTGAGAAATGTCTTATTTTCCGAGATATATTCCCAGTATGGGAGTTTACTACTACACACACTCATCTTTTGCAACATAGAGTGCGAGATCATGCACGAAATCGTGTACTTTGAAATATTAGAAATGGCCAAAATCCTAAAAATCTTGAAGAAATGACCTCGACTGTAGTTCTTCGACATAATTTCCATCTTTGTTTAATGATTTGAACAGTAGTGACGCCAAAATCCTTTGGATAAAGAGAAAAGCAAGTGAAACAATGTCAGAGTCAGAGCTTAACTTAAGGGCAGGTAAAATGTTGTCTTTGTTTTGTTTTAAATTCCACATTTCAGAGTCAGAGCAAATAAGAAATGAGAAACAACTTGCTTAATCCATACAATACATCTTCAGCATCATAGGCTCAAGCCATTCACGCAAACCATGCTTTTGGTACCTTCTTCTCATCAGCATCCACCATAGGATCGTGAAGCATCTTCATAAATATATGAAGCTAGCTTTCCAAGAAGTGAATCAGCAATATTAAACACAAATGATTCAGCCATGTCAATGTTAGCAGAAATAGTGGTAGCAGATGCCTTATTATGATCAAGTAACAAGAATAGCCAATATTCTACCAACTTATTATATTCATGAAGAAGGGAACAAATACATTATCATTGTCAGAAGAAACAGCACAAAGCTCAGTTATGTAAGCAGCTCACCAAGTTTGAATAATATAATGCATGATTAATGTTGACGTGGCATTTGACTTTTGTTGACTCTGCATGGTTTCCCATTATGACGTGGCAATGTGCTTGGTCCGGGTTGTAATCATAGAAGGCCCAACTTTGTTATCCTAAAGTAGCCCACTGTTATCCTATCTATATATCACTATTACATCAAAAATAGAATAGAAATGGCAGAGCATTTTGCGAAACAGGGAAAGGAATATGCAGATTCAAGGCCAAGTTATCCACCACAACTCTTCCAATTCATAGCTTCTAAAACTCCCTCTCACGACCTTGCTTGGGACGTTGCCACAGGAACCGGCCAAGCTGCCAAATCTGTGCGTATCTTCTTTTTCTTTTCCTTCTACATCATATATCTCTTTTGCTTTTTTCTTATTTACCCAAGTTGTTGTGATTTTCATTAATAGTAATTTGTAATAGTCACTAGACTATTGGTAGTTGCAAAGACATTGATTTGCACGGACAGGAGTTTGTCTTTGCTATTGTAAACAAATAAGTTCGTTAAGTTACTTAGAGATATGTTAACACAAGTTGTATAACTAAGAGACCAAACTCAGACTTTAAATTTTAAGAATATGCCCTACATATTTAAGAAAATCATGTGGGGTCCGACCTACTTCTCTGCAAAGCAGGTTGGCCCTCCTCGTTTAGGAATGTCCTGCTTTTAACCCGTCAAAAACAGGTGGGGCGAGGCGAACCAACTTAGGTGGTCAGGTTCAAACCATCACTCTGTCCCTTTGCGAGTTGGTGGACTGATATGTCAAACAAATTTTAATTATTTCCATTCATATGAATCGTTATTACCAAAAAATAATAATGTTTTGAGTTATACACATGATTTGGTGTTGTTATTATTAAAAAAAATCTCTTCATGAACATAACAAACGCCGGACAAATAGTTGTGTTTTGATTCACATGATTTCTAGTAAAAACAATACAAAATGATTTTTTTTTTAAACTAACTTGTGGGCCGGTCCGTCCCACCTCACTTTTTCAATGGTTTAAGCGGAACGAGGCAACTTAAGAGGTCGAGATCAAAACCTCAACTCAACCCATAAAAAATAGTGGATTAAACGGGTTTGCCCCTACGACCTAAACATGTTTTGCATCCCCTACTTTTACCCCTAATAGTATGATATGATGTAAAAAATGAATTTATTTCATAATTTCATTTTTTTTGTAATCACTAGATCTTTGGCCGCAACTATTTCAACTCTTTGAGTCAATTAGTAAAAACTAATACAATAATGCTATGTGTAGCGAAGGAATGCCTAAGCGAATGAGTTCACAAGACAGTTGGCTCATTTTAATGGCTTTGGCTTCCGTGTTTTCCGCTAGGCAGTGCATTTTCATTGGCTAAGCTTGTATTCGTGATGCTCTCGTGAGGTTTCCTCTCGTGAAATATAGCAATGCTCAAATTAATATTGAATTTGCATATGTGTGTTTTCATGTTATACTACCTTCTCACCAGCTACAAGGAATGCTTCTGAATTTGTCCATTTCCACAAATATATGATACCATTTTGTTTTTAAATTGTTTTTGCTTTGACAAAAAATAGTTTGTGATTTCAGTTAAGTACACTGTACAAGAATGTCATAGCCACAGATGCTAGTGAGAAACAACTTGAATTTGCTACCAAGCTTCCTAATGTACGATACCAACACACCCCATCAACCATGTCCATGACCGATCTTGAACAAATGGTTTCACCTCAAGGAACCATAGACCTTGTGACCATTGCTCAAGCCCTTCATTGGCTTGACCTCTCAACCTTCTACAAACAAGTTAATTGGGTTCTCAAGAAACCTCATGGTGTCGTAGCTATTTGGTGTTACACTTCACCAAGAGTTAATGATGCGGTTGGTGCTTTACATGATAAGTTGTATTCGTTTGATGCAAAACCTTATTGGGACTCAAGACGTGAGTTACTTGAGAATAATTATAGAGACATTGATTTTCCATTTGATCCTGTGGAAGGAGTTGATCATACAGGACCGTTTGAGTTTGAAGCCGAGACTGTGATGGATTTGGATGACTTCTTGAATTATATAAGATCAAGGTCGGCTTATCAGTCATCAAAGAATAAAGGGGTTGAGCTTCTTACGGAGGATGTTATTGAAAAATTCAAACTTGCTTGGGGAGAAGATGGAAAAAAGATTGCCAAGTTTCAAGTATATTTGAGGATTGGAAGAGTAAGGGATGCTTGAAAACATGCAAATGATTGTACTTTTTTTCTTATCCCTTTAAGGGTGGTGTGATAAGAAACATCTTTTCTTTAATGATGAAATAAGTTTGCTTCGTTGTTACTACTTAAATAATTAAGCTGGCTTTTGAGAATGATTAAAAGCAGAAATTCCAGAGGAGAAAAACTAGTTTAAAATCCCTGATGTGTACTTGTAGATAATTGATTGAGCCTTTCTATTGTAACTTGGTATGACTTTTTTATGTTTCAATGTTTCAACAATTCTCTCATAAAAATGCTACAAAATTAAACAGGTTATGTGATACTGTCAATTTGAAAGTTTCATTTAAGTACTCTGCAATTGTAAATTTGTCAGCTCTTGCCTGAGCATTGCAATTGATACCGCTTTCAGTTACTCTATTTCATCCATTTACAAAATAAGATGGAGCTCTTATAAAATCATTGAGGGTATCTCTGATAAAATCTCAATTATGTCTGTCATGTCTTCTCAAGATCAATTTCGACACTCATCCATCCTACTTAACATTTATTATTTCTCATAGAATGGAAAATCTCATGAGCCACTATTGTCATCAGTTTGACAGGGACCAATCAATTTGTTCATACAAATCCTTAAGCATTGAGCAATGATCTTAGTAACAGTTTTGTAAGATACATTGCACAAGCTTATAGGGCGAAAATCCTTCATGCACGTCACCGCATCCATGTTGGAATCAAAGAAACAAAAGAAAGACTTAGTTTCACATCTCAATTATTCAAAAATTGTGATCATAACTTAAAAGTAAATGTGTTCTAAGTCATAAATCATAATACTCCTTTATCTTACAACTTATCCCTCCCCCTTGGCCCTTATATTGTTGCATGATAAGAAAATCATAGTTATGTGGCTTAGATGCTTAGGTACGGGTACCGGTTCTAAATACAACAAATTTAAAAAATCTGAGATATAGTTACATTAATATAAAATATCAAAAAAGATATTTTTGAGTGAACTACTATTATTGTTGTAAAAGTAAAAGATATGCAAACTCCAAATGTTTCGTCTAGTGGTAAAAGAAAGATCTTCAATTCAAGAGGTCCCAAATTCAAGTCCCATCGGCGTATTTACAAGAAGGTAAATGTAAATATCTTTTTAAATGTTATTTAAGTTCGAAGGTCTTCTTTGTCTTGGACTGAGGCATCATCCTCTCACCATAAACTTATGCAATTAAGCACAATAATAAAGTGGACAGACGGACACTAACATACCCACTTTTCGTTAGTGTGTTATAAAATCAAAATGTAGGCTCAGACTCGTACGTTTTTCCTATTTCAAAATAATAAACTCGTACATTTTTCCATTCTTAATTTTATTATGTGTTGTTAAATATTATGTTTTTGTATGTGTTTGTCGCAGCAGGAGGAGTAGTAGTAGTAGTATTACTAATGATGATGATGATGATGATGATGAATAATTATTATTATTATTATTATTATTATTATTATTTTGTACAAAAAGAAATAAATAATATTTTTAACAATAAAGTATTAACCATAACAAGATAATTTTAAGAGGATAAATAATTGTAGAAATAAAAGACAATTTATCGTCATTATATTACAGAATAATATCAAAGTTGGTGCACTTCAAAACAACATTTCCGGTGTATGCAATCGTGAGCTATGTAGCACAACTTATCTGACACGACACTAATATGGCACGTCGAGATCTCTCAATATAAAAACATAAGAGATTGGGAAAAAGATAGAAATTAGGTTTGTTTTTGGAGAGTTTGTTGAAACTAATTTCTTGTAACCCTTTTGTATCTCTTTGTTAAGAACTCGTTGACAGTGGATTTGAGAGATCAATCTCTCCCCTAGAGTAGGTCATCATTGGACCGAACTGGGTAAACATTTCTTGGTGTTGTTCTTTTTATCTTGCTTATTATTTGGTTCGATTGTACTTTTGCTTTACACTTGGTTTTTAGATGTTGCTTGTGGTTATTTTGATTATTGGTTGTTATTGATACTTGTCGCGCGAATCTAAATTTTATTGATGTGAGGTTTGGAGTGTCCAATTCACAACACTCAAAATAAAAAAATTGCATAATTCAACCATGCATGTGTTTAACCATAATTCTATCTTCATGCTTCAAATATTTACTTTTTTATCAACCATCTCCACTGTTTTTATCAAAAGCAAGATAGATGGCCATAATAATACTTTCTACACTTTTACCACCGTCTCCACGTTTTTACCGTATCCACCGTTCTGATTCAACTAAGTAAAGGATTCTGCAATACCCCCATGTTTGAGAGTTGTGTGAATATTTCTAACACGTTAAAGAACTATCGTGTAATTTTCTACCACACAAAGATAACGACTTGGCATGAGCTTCAACTTTCATAAATGGAAATCGTGAACATGGGTGTGTGTACGTACTACCCTTTTTTTTTTTTCAAATACAGTTGGGAACTTGGTATTGCCAGGCAATGTCTTGCGAATCTCAACGAAGATTGTTTGCCAGATAATTGGTTCGATTCATTAACATGTTTAGCTGTACATCATGTATTTTTTTTTTGTTGGTGTATATGTACATAATATAGTATATGTTTGAAATTAATACACAAAAAAACGTGTCAAAAAATATATATATAGAAGCTGCACCAATTCTCTTTAAAAAAAAAGCTGCACCAATTTTTTTTAATGGGTCTTGAATCTTGATAACTTGTGTCTTATGTTAAGGATTCAAAAAACTATAAAAAAATTACATTGATAAGGCAATATTTTAACTTTTAAAATTAATATTTTTATGTTGAGCATCTTAATATGTGTCTTTAATGCACACATTTGTCTTTATTATGCGTATTCAAACTAAGGTCCGATCATCATGAATTACTATATATAGTGCAAATGCAATTGGCAATGAAAGATACAAATTCGAGTCTGATCTAAAAAATAATTATAGCTAATTAAGAAGAGAATAGAGATTCTTTCAGAAGAAAAAAAAGAGAGATTATAGAGATGGCAGAACTTTATGTGAATCAGGCAAAGGAATATTCAAATGCAAGGCCAAGTTATCCACCACAACTCTTCCAATTCATAGCTTCTAAAACTCCCTCTCACAACCTCGCTTGGGACGTTGCTACCGGAAGTGGACAAGCTGCCAAATCTGTGCGTCTCTTGTCAAATAACTCTATTCTTTTGCTTCTTTTTCTTTTTGAGAACTAATATCTTCATCTTCTTTTAATATATTATGATAGCTGTAGATATATCTCTATATATAATATATGGAGAATGCTAACCATTGCCCTTGGGGCATTGGATAAGGGGATAAAAATAGAAATATAGTATTGAAAAATGGTGAAAAGTGATAAATTTAACTTATTAAAAGTCAAAATATTGTTGAAACCAATACAAACATGCTACTAAGGGCAATGGTTAGCAAGACCCATAATATATTTATATTTTTGGTAAAAAAAGTTGCAGTCACATATATTAGCACTACTAAAAGTCTCATGAATTTTAAAAGACTTTGCAAGATTTTAATGGCTTTAGAGATTCTAAAAACTTATAATTTTGATTTCAATGGATTTACATCATAAGATTTTAAAGGATTTGAAATGACTTTATGGATTTATAATTTATAAGATTTCTAAAGATTTTATGAATTTCAAAAAATACTGTTGAGAAATTATTATAAGACATTATCTTTCACAATATTCTCGATACAGACTCTTCTTTATATGTCCAGTGACGATCGAGGATCTTGAATGGTTGTTCATGGTGCTCTGATGTCGCGGAGATTGAGTCGTCACAGTGGAGGAAAAATGTGTCTGCAGACACGCACATTATCACTTCAACGCTCGAGACAATATCTAAGAGAGGTGATTATGTGTGAAAATATGATAAAGGTGACGTGTACCTTGAGGGTGATGCTGAATCACCCTTATATAGACGCAGAGAACAGTAATTGCTCTCGTGAAATGTGGCGTCATCGTCCTAGGAGGCCATTGGTGATGGTGTGGACGGTGGAGATAGAGTCCGAGTGTGCTCTTGTGCAGTAACCCGCACAGGGCTTGTCGTGTTTCTTCATCGTATATGGCCTTGTTCATCTTGGGCTTTGACTCATTGGGTCTTGTATTATTTGGCTTCTAGCCGATTCATAACACATTTATTATTTTATTTTTTTATTTTTCTTCGAGAGAGAGGAGGGAGAGAGGAGATAAAAAGAGATAGTAAAATCTTTAAAAAAAAAAATAACAATTCAAAGAAATGTTTTCATGAAAAACTTTTTCACGTTAAAAGTTCACCTTCAAACTGTCATTTCAAGTGTATAGCTCAATGCCTCAATCCAACTGAAAGCATACGAAGCTATATAATAATTTTAACCCAACTAAATGCACAAGTGGTGAGTCCAGTTTTCAGGTAATGCAAATTTTCACCGAAAACAAATAATTATGCAAGTTTTCACCAATAAAATAATGCAAGTGGATGGTTGCATATAAATTCGGGACAAATTCGTGATCCTCCGTCTCGCGAGATTCAGCATTACTCAAAAATAATATATTTGCAAATATTAAAAGCATATTCGTGATTTCGTACTATACAACTTTTGTTCTAACAATTGTTTATATTCTGACAAAAAATTAATCTGTGATTTCAGCTAGCTACAATATACAAGAATGTAATAGCTACCGATGCTAATGAGAAACAACTTGAATTTGCAACCATGCTTCATAATGTGCGATACCAACACACCCCATCAACCATGTCCATGACTGAGCTTGAACAAATGGTGTCATCTCAAGGAACCATAGACCTTGTGACCATTGCTCAAGCTCTTCACTGGTTTGACCTCTCAACCTTCTACAAACAAGTCAATTGGGTCCTCAAGAAACCTCATGGTGTCATTGCTACTTGGTGTTACAATTCACCAAGAGTTAATGATGCAGTTGATGTTTTGCATGATAAGCTATATTCTTTTGATGCAAAACCTCATTGGGATCCAAGACGTGAATTAGTTGAGGATAATTATGAAACCATTGATTTTCCATTTGGGCCTGTTGAAGGAGTTGATCATACAGGACCATTTGAGTTTGTGGCAGAGACTGTGATGGATTTTGATGATTTCTTGACTTATATAAGGACAAGGTCAGCATATCAGACATCAAAGAATAAAGGGGTTGAGCTTCTTACGGAGGATGTTATTGAAAAATTCAAACTTGCTTGGGGAGAAGATGGAAAAAAGATTGCCAAGTTTCAAGTATATTTGAGGATTGGAAGAGTAAGGGATGCTTGAAAACATGCAAATGATTGTACTTTTTTTCTTATCCCTTTAAGGGTGGTGTGATAAGAAACATCTTTTCTTTAATGATGAAATAAGTTTGCTTCGTTGTTACTACTTAAATAATTAAGCTGGCTTTTGAGAATGATTGAAAGCAGAAATTCCAGAGGAGAAAAACTAGTTTAAAATCCCTGATGTGTACTTGTAGATAATTGATTGAGCCTTTCTGTTGTAAGTATGAATATGACGAATTTCTGTTTTGTATGTTTCTACAAATTTATCATAAAAGATGCTACAAAATTAAACAGGTTATTCGATGTATACTCTGTCAATTTGATAAAGCATAGGAACAACACATCTATATTTGTTTACCCGGTTTGATCCAACAATGACCTACGTCTTGAGGAGAAAACAGCTCTCCAATTCATTATCAAAGAGTTTCTTACGAAGAGTATTAAGAAATTACCTTCAACAAGCTTTCCTAGAGTAAATCTAATTTCTACCATTTTCTCACTATCTTCCCTTGATCAAGGGAGTTACCAAAGTAATCAAGAAATTTAGCTTTCAATGTTCTCCAAATCCCCTAAATTCTCTCATCTTCTCACGCTCAAGGTGTTTCTCATGTGTTTACCACACTAGAAAAATATCTCCCGAAAAGGCATCAACCCTATCCAAGAGTCCCCTCTTTTGTTTACCAAATTCAAATTTTATTTGTCTAACAGCAACTAGAAAATGATTTTACAACAGAACGTTAATCAAATGATGTATGAGTTCTATCTCTTCAAATATATTCAGACCAATTTTCATGATTTGAAGAGATGTCAAATGTGCTTTTCTAGTCTCAGGAAAACATATTGCTTTGTGGCTGTTCCCAGCTTGTTTCAGACTAATCATGATCAACTAGTCTCGGTTAACCTTTTCGAATTTCATGCTTCTATAGATTGATGCTACTTGCAAAGGTTTGACAGTTTAAGTATGCTACCAACTCCCAACCTGTTTATCAGGAAACCTCTACATGTGTCCATTAACATTCAGCCTATGCACCACCATCTTCTACGGTTAACTTTTCTCCAATTCACCCCAGTCCTGAAAATGAAAACATGTGTCTCAAAAAAAATCTTTACTGTTGAAACACTATTGCATATTATCCCTATCAAAACAATTATTAATATTTGAAAAAAAATAAAATTACAGGGAAAGTGCAGATTACAGTGATGGTTTGAATAATTTTTACTGCGGTCACATTTTTAGTCACGATTTTTAAAATGCCTCTGATACTTGTGATAACAACTAGTGTAGTTACCTGTGTCGTGCCGTGCACGGGCTAGATAATTCACTCAAGTTAAAAATTTTAAAATTCTCCTCCACATAGAAAAAATATTTAATATAATAAAATGAATTTGATTGCTTAAACAATCCTTCAAGGCAGTTGTTATATTTTCTTAAAATAAAATAGGAGTGAACATTTGTATCAAAAACAAATAAAAAATAAATATGAGAATCAAATCATATCATAATATAATACAATACAATACAATATCAATTATATTAATTAGAGAGTAAAATCATATTGTAACAACTTCATAACATAATATTTAAATTTCTATCTGCATCTGTGATATTCCATGGTAAATGAATTGACCTTACTTTTCACACTACAAAATGGTCTAATAGTTATAACAAGCGGCACCTATTTGTTTGAAATGATATAAAAAGAAACGTAAATACAGAGTCTACAACGCTAGTTAAGGGGAAGATCTATTAGTTTGTCTAGCTTCATACCAAACATCTTCTAAATAACAGAACTGAGAAGTGTCACAGAGCTGAGTCAAACAAATAGTAATGTTTTTACCTAATGTACCGTGGATGATCGTCCCTCCTGATTGATTCTTCTACATCTTGATACTCCTCCTCTTCTAGTTCTCCAATGGAAACACGTTTAATGTGAGAAATCATGGGCCAACACTCACCAGAATGTGGTTGATATTTTTGACATAATTTAGGACAACCATCTATGGTCAGAGCTTCAAGAGCAGACAGGTGTTGAATGCCACTTGGAAGATAATGCAAAAGACGACAGTCAGCAATATGGAGCATTTTAAGACGAGTCATTCTTGTCAAACTCTCAGGAAGCTCCTCAAGCGTAGGAACATTTATAATTATCAAGGTCTGTAATGTCTCTGCAGCATCTTCAATCCATTTAGGCAATGTTTGTAGCCTTGGAAAATTCTCAAGATGAAGAAAACGCATCCTCCATGTTTTCATTGAGTTTTGAAGATTTTCTGGCAGTCTGAGTATCTCACAGTCTATGACGAACAGCGCCTCTAATTCAGATAGACTACAAAGAGGTAAGGATGTAAGGCTTCCACAAGAACGAACAATCAATGCTTCAAGGGAAGCAAACTGTACCTCTCCGAGCAAAACCTCCAAATTGTCACAATATTCAAAGCTCAAAGTTTGAAGATTTTTCAAGCTTGCAAATTCATTTAATGACACAACAGATTGCTTTGTGGTTATGTACAGTTGCCGTAGGCTGATTAGATTACCTAGTCCTCTAGGAAATGTTTCAAGACTTGTGCAACCACTGAGTGACAAAACTTGCAAACTTTGGAGTTTGCAAATTGAATGGGGAAGTTGTCTGATTTCATGGTTATTAGAAAGGTTGAGAACACGCAGGTGCTCCAATTTAGCAATTGAATTTGGCAGAGTATCTAATGAAGAATCACTCAAATCTAAAACTCGTAAGTATTTACATCTTGATACCCATGTATCCAACAGAATTTCACTGTCAAGACCCACTCCTTCTATGGGAAATAATATAGTTCTCACACTTCTGGACTCAGAGAGCAAGTCTCTGCCAAGTGAATCGTTTTCTACAACTGAGAAATGCCTTACTTGTTGAGATATATTCAGAGTATGGGAATCTACTACTACACACTCGCTTTTTGCAACATACAATGCAAGGTCATGCACCAAATCATGTACTTTGAAATAGTAGAAGTGGCCAAAGTCTTCAAAATCTAGAAGAAATGACCTTGAATGTAACTCATCAATATAATCTCGTGCAATATTCTCCGGCCTTTGATTCCCATCTTGAGATTGTATCAATCCTAGTGCCACCCAGAGTTTAGTGATTTGCACACTAGTGAAGCCAAAATCTTTTGGATAAAGGGAAAAGTATGTGAAACAATGCCTCAAATGAGATGGCATTTGATCGTAGCTTAGTTTAAGCGCCGGTAAAATGTCATCATTGTTTTGTTTTAAATTCCATAATTCAGAGTCTCTAACAAATATCCACTTATTTAAATCAAATTTTGAGAACAAGGAACTTCCTAATGTTCTCACTGCTAGTGGAACCCCTTTGCATTTTTTCACAATTTCTTTTCCAATATCCACTAGATTTGGATATTTTTCTTCTTCACCATCCTTAAATGCCCATTTGACAAAGAGAGATAGACAATTATTTGGAGAAAGACCTTCTAAAACATATGAGGGGAATGTACCCATCATTGAAGCAATTGAGTTACTACGAGTTGTCATTATGAGTTTGCTTCCTATTGCACAACCTTTTAATAAGTCTTTTAATTTAATCCATTTTGCACAATCTTCATTCCATATATCGTCCAATACAAGCAAAAACTTTTGACCATAAAGTTTATGTCGAAGACGACTTTGTAGTTGCTCAATATCAAAGTGGTTAATGTTTTCTTGGTGAGCAAGAGCCACCGTCGGGGCTGAAGCATATGCAGAGTTAATGATTTTAATAATTATTTGCCTAATGTCAAAATCATCAGAGACACACGCCCACATCTTCAACTGAAAAAGTTGATCCATCCTCTTATCATTGAACACCAACTTTGCAAGTGTGGTCTTTCCCAATCCTCCAATTCCCACTATGGGAATAACACACAAACTATTATCACCATCACCATCACCATGAGGATGTGGTTGCATCAAAAGCTTGATAATTTCTTCCCTTTCATTGTCCCTTCCTATCACATCTAAAGCATCAACATGGGAATGAGTGATTTCTCTCCTTTGCACAACAAGTCCTAAATCAACACTGATTGTTGCAAGACCAAACCTGGTCCCATCAGCTGCCACCTTATCCAATCTATCCCTAATCCCTTTGATTTGATGTGCCATCCTAAAACGGAAAGTAAGTGGACTAGAGGAAGAAAAGAAGTGGCTTACCTTCATCTTGGTGCTACCAGAAGCTTGGACAACTTGGCTTCGCTTGTCTTGCAACTCAAATCCATCGAATACATTTTCAGCATCCGAGCATATGCTATGAATCTGCCTCAGCCATTCTTGCAGCCCATGCTTTTGATCTTTCTTCTCCTCTGCATCCAGTAGTAGACCTCTGACAATTGAAAGAGTGTCTTTGATCCCTTGGAGATCTTCATAAACACCATAGGCGCGAGAAACTTCTTCAAATGCATAAGAAGCAAGCTTTCCAAGCAGTGAATCAGCAATATCAAACACAAATGATTCTGCCATGATAACAAAGTTAATCAAGAAAGAACAACAATATTGGAGCTGTGGTAGTAAATTAGTTATTGTGCTTTCAGATCAAGTAACAAGAATAGCCAATATTTTACCAACGTATTCTATTCATGGGGGAAGGGAACAAATACATCAAAAACTGTGTTTGTTTGTTTGCATTATCATTCTTAGAAGAATCAAATAAGTGGTTCACACAATAATAATATTTTTATGAAAAAGAAAAGAAGGCACTAGCTCACGTAAGTAAAATAAGTATTAAGTAGCACACCAAGTTTGAATAATTTAGCATGTCAACCTCTAATCAGCATATATTAATGTAAAGTATGCAACGGGAAGGCCCACCAGCATTGATAATATCGTCAGGAATTGGATTTTGTCCTGCCAATTTGTCCCACCATCCCCTTTTTCCTAACTCAATATGGTTGTGTTAGCAAGGACAAAAGAGAGATTAAACCTCCCACATGGATGAAGGATTACTATAGTCTTTAAGGGGTGCAATTACTAACTATCTTTTATCTTGTAACTCTTTTATCTTTTGCCTTAGGCCCATGGCCCAATAGCTGGTCAACCCTAGATATAAATATGTAAGGATGTCTCTTGCAAAGGCACAGAATGAATTGAATGCAGTTATCTTTTGTGATTTTATTCTCTTTTGCAATCTAGATCTATAGCACCCTAGCCTTGTCTATCAGGTTGATTGACTCAAAGGGCAAAAACAAAACAAAAGAGAGAAAAAAAACAGGTGGGTTGAATGGTTGAGATTAGTGCAGCACCAACATGAGAAAAATGGTAGGAGAGGATCCAAATCCATATCGTTGAGGTTGTCGGCATTTGACTTTTGCCGACTCTGCATGCCCTTCATGTGATTGCTCTTTAAGGCCATTGGATCGTTCACAAACCCCTCAAACATTTCAAAATATCCTTCTCGAGTCTTCTTAACTCACAACCTATCGAAACCAAACATGGTTGAAGTTCCCCTTGATTCTAAACCTCTCACACAGGCGAACAATGTTTCCCGTAAATGCAAAGGGACATCAAAATGCAACTTTGAATAGACTGCTTGCTATTAATAATAACAAAGTTGAATTATGTACAAAATTATTCTTTGCATGCATGCTGTTTATAAAGGAAATATCAAATTTATCTCGACACTTTTCCTTTAACTTTGACCTTCATTTCAATATTATTTATTTACGATCGGATAAATTATCAAATTTTAGTCCTTAAATTATCATTCTCTCTAACGTAATTTCTAAACTATCTAAATATAGTAAGCAATTTTTTTATTACGAAGATATTGGTACGAAATTTGTACCACTATTGGATTGTCAAAAAAAAAAGTTTGTACCACCATTTAACAATTACTAATCTCTGTCGGGGAACTTTTGCGGCACACAAGGTGGATTTTCCCCTCTCAACTGCGATTTTTCCATACATATGAGACAGGAATCAAACTCACCACATGTTTAAAAGACTTCTCTTACCACTTGGATTAATCCATTGTGTCTGTCAACTTGGTTATTGTTGTTAATATACTAAGGGCTAAATTGATGGATTATATATATCTTTGATGTTAAATCAATAAAATTCATATATTTTAGAAACATTTATTACATATTTATATAGTTTAGGAATATAATGGCTTATTCATTACAACTTTTTAAGGATATTCTGTATAATTTAACATAATAAAAAAATATAATCTTTAAATAAAATAAAAAATAAAAAAAATATTACGATCTTTTTTTATCATTTTTGTAAAAAGTTTAAAGTTATAGGGTCAAAACTTCTATTTTAAAAATTTGAAACCAAAATTGCGGGTTTGTAAAAGTTTCGAGGAGAAAATCGCAATCCTTATTTATTAATTTTATTAGGTTTGGAGCAATTTAACCTAATATTTTCCCTCTAATCTGCTGTGTTAGGTTAGCAGTAATTTAACCAAACAAATCTCATCTAAAAAAATGCATTTCACCAATTTCATTTATATCTTGTTACCTTTTTTTTACAATATTTTGTACACTTATTTAATACTACAAAAATGCATCGCACCAATTTCGTTCCTATCTTTTTATTTTTATTTTTACAATATTTGCGACGCTCAAAAGTCTAGTCTAAACTAAAATAAAATAATTCAAACAAATTGAAATTTAGAAAAACCTGAAACCCTAACGAGAGCAACTGTAATCAAATCACCTATCGTTGTTGATGGCGTGCAACGGCGCCGGTGGGTGTGAATCCGGTTGCTACAGAGACGAAGAAACCACATGCGGCCAACCAACTGCATCTTCAGAAACCGAATCAAAGAGCTCTACCAATATCTGCATCAAGTGCAAGCTAAATGACGTCGTTTCTGGCTACGGCGGAATCGACGATGGGCGTTTCTGTGCAGATTGCTTTAGAAGCAACTTGTTCGGGAAGTTTCGACTCGCTGTTACGTCGAACGCAATGATCTCTCCTACCGATAAGGTCCTAGTTGCCTTCTCTGGTGGCCCTTCTTCCAGGTTAACAACAAAAATCCAAACTCTTTTTGAATTGACTTGTTTTAGTTTAGTTATTGACATAAGCACTTGTTAGAATGTATGGATAACTTATCAAAACAGCTTATTAAATGTCTGTAACTGTTTTGTTTTCAGCTTATTTTCATAAGCTCTTCGGGATTGCTCATGAAAACAGCTTATAACTTATAGTGAAAACAATTTGACTTTATTTTGTGTTAAGTTATGCTAAACACTTAACTTCTACACAAACACTTATATGGCAAGCAATATGCTAAACACCGAGCCCGTCACTGATTATAACAGAGAAGAAAAAAAGTGATTTTGGTATTCAAAAAGTTTAGTTTTTACCGATTTTTAGAAAAAAGAAGAAACTGTTTTGTGTTTGTTTACCGTAACAAAATAGCTTTTGAAAAAAAAAAATTTATTTTCTGAGAGGCTGATCCAAACAACTTCTCATTTGAAGCAGGTTTTAGATTATTTTCTGAGAGCCTGATCAAACAACTTCTAAAAGTAATTATTTTGTTTAAAAAAAAAAAGGTTTTTTCACGAATGAAAGTGGACCAAACGGGCTCTAAACTGTTTATCCAAACTGAGCTTAAATGCATTATTTGGAATGTGTGATAAATTTCAACTTAGTTTTATATTTTACTTTGTAGATGATCATAAAAATGTGTTTTTTTAGGGTAGCTTTGCAGTTTGTGCATGATTTGCAAGAGAGGGCTCATAAGAACTTTGAAGCTAGTAGAGATAGGTCATTGCCTGTGTTTGGTGTTGGAGTGGTTTTTATTGATGAGAGTGCTGTTTTACCGATTCCAGCTCATGAAATGGAAGAGGCGGTTGAAGTTATTAGTTTGATTGTGTCGAGTTTAGCCCCACCGAAGAAAGAGTTGCATTTTGTTCCTATTGAAACTGTTTATTCATCGGATTCTAGTGATGGAAAGGATAGGTTAATTGAGCTGATGAATGTAGTGAGTGATACCACTGGTAGGGAGGATATGTTGCTTTCTCTGCGCATGTTGGCCTTGCAAAAGGTTTGCTTCTGGATTTTTCTGATACTAGCTTATAGGCATATACATATGTATATGTTTGGAAACGTGTTCAATTTGAAATTGGTAATCATTTTTCAGGTGGCTTCTGAATTTGGGTATAACAGGATTCTTCTGGGCTCGTGCATTTCAAGGATTGCTGCTCATGTCCTTTCAGCCACCGTGAAGGTTTGTAGTTCTTTTATAGGCAAATGTTAGTTGTTCTAAGTAGGTTATGTTAGTAGCTAGAATTTGAACCCTTGACCTCCTTCTCTAATTCCTTCGGGTGTCCGAGGTCAACCACTTGAGCTACGCCTTGGGGACACTGAAAGTTTAGCAATTGAATTTAACTGAATTGAAGTTGTTACTAGGAGTAAATTAAGAATTTTCTGTCATGAGTCTTCACTTGTGAGGTACCGTGCCAAATTGAATTTCTTGTGGTCAATCAAATTGCTTGTTTGTCAATTTTTGTATGCTCTCTGTCTAGTTTTTCTCAAGACATTATGCTAGGACAGTTACCTGTTGAGATTATAATACTTGTGTGCATCTCGTTCGTTGCATCAACTGCCCAGATATACACTTTGTTGAAGTTTAAGCAACTTTGAACATTACCTTAAATAAATTTTCGTACAAAGGGTAAAATAATGATGCTTTGTGTCTACTGAGCTTAAATTATTTTTGTCACGAGTTTCACTGGTGGAACTTTTGAATTCATTAGTACAATTCAATTTTTAGATTGCATTTATCTGAAGAATATAATATATGCCTAAGTTGCAAATCAAAAGCTTTTTTTTTCTTCATGGGGATCTCAATATGATTAAAGTGAATATGTATGTAAACTACTTGCACCGAGTAACCCTTTCCTACTATATGATAATATGTGTGCTACTGTGCTAAGCAAATGTTTTAGCTCCCTATTCTTTTTACTTAAAAATTATGTAATTATATGGATTTTATGATCCATCTCTACATTTATCTCGTATAAATTAAAATCTTGTACCATGCATTGTACTAAGAATCAACCTTATGTTATGGGTGCTCATTTCCATATATTATAACAGGGTCAAGGATATTCATTACCTGCTGATATACAGTATGTTGACGCTAGGTGGGAAATTCCAGTTGTGCTTCCTCTGCGTGATTGTTTTGCCCAAGAGATCAACATGTTTTGCAATCTTGACAGGTTTGTACTCCTCTGGATATGCATAAACATTTTCAAAGAAATACGTCGGTGCTTTTTGTTTGTTCTGCTTCTTGTTTTGGAAAATTTGGAATTCTTTTGCATGCTGTCATCCATGTTTGTCAGATTGCATTATGTAATTGTTACTGACTGGATTTGTCTCATCTATTTGGCAGGGCAGTCTAAAGACTATTAAACTGTCTACAAGTCCGAGTTCTAGCATCAATAGCTTGGTCTCATCTTTTGTGGCTCTACTGCAGGTATAATTTGTTTTGCCTGACCCATTCGATATATAGGTGTGGTTGGGAGTGAAGACATTTCAGTGATGGGTTTTAACCAAAGGTGTCAATAGAGCCCCAAATTTCAAAGCCCACTTAAAAAAGCCCCCACCAAGCCCACTAAATTAAAGCCCCCTAATTGAACAAAATATTTGGGGCCAAGCCCACTCTAAAATCTATTTATTTGTGGGCCTAAAAAAGCCCCACTATAAAGGTAAAAAAAAAAGTTTTTTTCCGGTAAAAAAAAAAGTTTTTTCCGGTAAAAAAAAAGTTATTTGTTTTTTAAAAAAATGTTTATAAAAATTTTGGGGCTTTGGGGCCTTTTGATTTTTTTATTTGTGGGCTTGCATGAATGTGGGCTTTTTAATCTTGTGAATTTTCAAGCCCCCTTACTATGTGGGCTGGGGCTTAAACTTCAAAGCCCCATGATATTGACACCTCTTTTAACTTCGGAAAGTTGGCTGTGACCTGTTTTATGAGTGTTACATAGTGAGATTTTTTAAGACTCTTCTCATCTTTTGCGTCAAGTTCTCTTGGCTTGTTATGCCCCATATATACAGCTAGTCCACTGATTTTGCATATATGTGACTTAATTTTTTGCCTTTTATGGCATTAGATGTGCCACAGCCTGATGCATATTTGAAATAGAATTTTAAATGCTCACTAGTAGGGTTTAGGGAGGACATGCTTTTGTTGATTAGTATTTAGTTTTTCCCTTTAGTAGAAGCCTGAATTGAATTAGCAACTAGCAAGTCATTGATTAATTACCTGATTTGCAGGAAGAGAATCCGTCTCGAGAGAGCACAATTGTAAGAACAGCTGGGAAACTTATTCCTTTTCAATTCAACAGGATTCCCGAGATCGTTGATGGTAATGTTCCATTGGCAACTCGAAGACGCCAAAAGAGATATAATCTCAAAACCAATGAATCTGTTTCCTCAGAATCTTTCTGTCCTCTCTGCAATAGCCCACTTGCCAAAAGTGAGATTGTTGATTGGAGCAATCACAGTAACTGCAAAAGTAGTGACACTTTTTATACTTCGTGCTGCTCAAGTTGTCAATTTCAGATACTTCCACCAGATACCACATCAATGGAGAAATTTTATACGGATTTACCTCATTCAATGGTTGCACGGGCAAACCGAGTCAACAATGGCAATTTGAATGCGTTAAGGTGGGTATTTGTTTGTCGTTGTGATCAATCAATTAAATACATATCAAATTTAGTAATAACTCGGTCTAAGCCAATTGGCAACTGGGTCCTTCATGGAATCTTTTATTATAGTATCAATTCAATCTGTTTTCTTTTAGGTAACTTTGCTGTTGAGTGATAGTAAGAAACTAGGAATATGAGAAATTTGAATAATTCGTTTTGGCTCTGCTAACATTTGTGAAATCAAATAGATCATTTTGATAGGCCTTGAGTCCATGGCCATTTCTTGTAGTAAAACTTCATTAAGATCTTCTAGCTGGGTCCTTGCATTTTTTCCACGGTAAAGGTGTTTTTTCATGTGTTTAGGCTTTTGTTATTCACTTATACTGCTAGACCATGATGTTCTTGTGCCCTTCTTTAGTAGGAGCACAGTTGCTTGGATTATGATCAATTTATTATGACATGGGTTTTCTACCCATTTTTTGGTATGACACATTTCTTCATGACATCAAATTTTACGTGTTGATATTCTTGTTTTCAGGGAACAAATACAAGATTGCTTGCTTTCAGATGGTGAAGATGAAACTTAAGTATACTGGCCGTACACTGAGATTCTCAGTTAAAGGGGCGAATCCTGGTTGTGGTAAATTTACGGTTTGACTGACTTACGAGAAGGCGTTACTTTTGACCTCATGCAATATCGAGTTATGGAGTTAACCACTTAGATATGGTGGTGGTGTTGATTCTCTGGCTTAACATTTGTGAGAGTATTTAAAGTGTAATGTTTTTGTGTTCTGCATTGGTTGTATTTTATGGAAAGTGTTGAACCACGACAATAAAGAGATTTGCAATTTAGGTGTAGTATGAAATTGTTATTTTTCCTTGTCGTTGTTTCGTGTCTGCAGATGAAGCATGTATTCTAGATTGGCAATTTATCTGTTTATGTAGTAGTCTTTATAATTGTTTTCAACGGAAGCCATTGTCAGTTGAATGCTCAAATATCAAAAGTGAGAATTGCAATGCAAAAAAAATAAACAAAGGTCAAATGGAATATACTAATAAATCTCAGTATTTGATAAAAAGTTAGAGGAATGCTAGCGTCACACATTTTTCAACACACATAATTTGGTGGAACCCATGTGAATTTTAACCAATAAATAGTGTATTGAAAATGAAAAGTGTGTTAAAATGTGTATTGCTAGTATTTCTTAAAAATGTTATTTACAGTGTAAAACTATTGAAGGGTCAACGCAGGATGAGTTAGCTGGTAAGGATTCAGCTTATCTCAACAAAGGAACCCAGATTAAATCGTGATGCTTATGTAAATATCTTATTATATAGTAAGTAAGTACGTAAATGCTCTTTGAACTTTGGAGCTTTTCTCGACTCTTGGTGAGTCTTCAAGACCAAATAACTTCAACAACACTCTTGTGATAGGATTATGAGGACTGATAAAAGGATTTACAAATTACAATGGAGGAAAATCTCGACATTGCTAGGAAATAACGATTACACTGATGTAAAATTGTCTTTTAAATTTGAAAGTGATTTTTAAAAATTTCAACAATACTTATTCAAAATATTAAAAGTCCATAATTTTTTAAAAAAAAAAATAAAGTGATGTTTTAGCCGAGAGAATCGCCGTTGGCTTCTGCTACATGGACACCGAAACAGAAGAAGGTGACACTCATCACCTCCCAATCCCAACCTCGCCGGAGACTCACCGCCGTTCCATCTGCTCCAACTGCCGGCGACCAAATCCAGTGTGTCTCTGCCACGCTCTTCCCGCGAAACCCATCCCAACCACCACCCGAATCCTCATCCTCCACCACCCTCAAGAAGCCAAACATAAACTCTCCACCACTCCAATCCTCACCAGATCCCTCCTCAATGCCACCTCCATCACCGGCCGCCGTCTCCGCCGCGGCAACTCCCCTCTCCTCGACCAATCTCCTACCGCCATCTACCTATTTCCATCCACCACTTCCTCACCGGCAATCAACATCTCCGACTTCAAACTATCGGAGCTGAAACGCAACAGCGACGACGGCCTGGTGTTGATCGCATTCGACGCGACGTGGAAGCATGCAAAGGAGATGGTGAAGGCAAGCGAGGGGTATTTGTCGAAATTTGCGGTTAGGGTATGTTTGGGAATGGAAGATGAGAAAGTGAGTGGGGGAAGTATTTATGATTCTGAATTGATTTTGAGGAAGGAACCTTTTGGTGGCTGTGTAAGTACTATGGAGGCTGTGGCTAGAGCATTAAGGGTTCTTGAGCCTAATGGGATTCAGATTGAGGCTAGTTTGATTCGGATTTTGAAGGAAATGGTGAGGTTGCAGGCTGGTTTTTTAAAGCCTATGAATCCCAGACCCAAACTGTTGAAAATGAAGAAGCTTAAGGAAGTGGAAGTGGAAGAGTGTGAGAGTTCTGAAAATGGTCGGTCTGGTGCATCCACCGACACTTCTGATTGATGACGTGTCCTGGTGTTTGACATCAATGCTTGTAATTATGTTGAACCATGTTGTTTTCTAAAAAATTTATGTGTCAATGTCGTGTTTGTGTTCGTTCTTTTGTGTTTTCTACTAAATTTTATTGTTGTTTCGAATGACTAGTAAGATAACAAATGAACAATTTGCATTTCCATTTGCTGCCATGTATTAAGAAAATGCAGAGAATTTTGAATTCCCTTTATGACCTGTGTTGCAAAATGCGGATCGTTGAAAATAGCATTATGTTCAAATTTTGTTATAACACACTGCTATAGCCATTATTTGACAACACTTGGTACTAAATCGCGTATTGTGAAAAATAGTGGTTTGTTATAATGTCATTACTCTATAACGCTATAACTTATAATGAGATATGTTCGCTACAATGTTTATAACTATGCATGTTAATGTTGTAGTTTATCTTATTTAAAAGTGGTAAATAGATTTATAACACAATGTATGATTTGTGTTTCAGAAAAGGTGTGATTCAAGGTTGGTAGTGAAGCTCAAGAATCTCACTTGGTTTTCAGTTTCTGCATAATGCTGGGATTTTACATGGATAAATTGATGTGGTGACAATCCAAGCTTCAGGATTAGGTTGATTTGGCTTGTAGTGTTCCAAACTATTTGGGGGCATGAATGCTTGGTTGTATAAGATTCTGAAGCTCAGAATTCACATTTGACTGAAGGAGCACAAAGAGAGCTTTGGTAAATTGTGTTATGGGATGAAAAATTTGGATACTCTTTGACAAACAAAAAAAACTTATACAATTTGTGTGCTTTCCTTGAATACTTGTATCATTCTCTTCATGAATATATGCCTTTATCACTGCCCAAGAACAAATTGATATGTTGACACTTGACAAGGACATGGCAATGAGATAGGAAGAGAGTAAGATATGGCTTTATTTTGGCGTGTTTGCCTGTGGTTATTATGGGCAACATAGGAATATCTGATGTCTTAACGCTGATATTCTTGTGCTTCAATGAATGTTCACTTTGTGGAGGGGCCTCTTGAATGCTCTCATGCATCCCAAATTATCTTCAACTAGGTATTTAACTCGTGCGTTGCACAGGTTTCATCCAAATGTGTTTATTTTTTCGCACAATGTATCTATTGTTTGATTTTATCAAAGATTATTAAAAATCTTGAATATTATTTATTTATTTATTAAATTGAAGAATTGATTTAAATTAAATTGTACAACCACACGTTATACTCAAAAACTATATAGATTTGACCTTAATAATAAAAAATTTAACAACATTTATACAATTAATTAAAAAAGTACAATCTTGATATGATCCACTCTATTATAAATTTTTATTTAATTACGCTCAACTTTGGTTTAAAAGGAAAATACAAATTCAATTCTTTTATTTAATAAATAAAAAGTATATTAAATATTTAAAACATAAAATGTATTTACTTTAATTAGAATTGTCAGTGTCATATGGATACATGTGAAAAAAAATCAAATTCATAGTGGGGAAAGTGTTTCTTTCTCCACATGTGAAATTTATTATAAAAAAAAACTTAAAATATGTGTAAAATTTTCTATTGTCCTATAACCTAAAGAAAACTTATCTTCTCTGCGAAAAACACTTAAATGACACAAAACACAATTTCCTAAATATTCTAAACAATGTGATTTCTAAAATATAATTTCTTGGACTTAGTTCATTGTTGTCACAATTAACTTAGTTCCAATGAAAACTTTTTTGAGATAGGAGATATGCTATTTGACATAATCTTCCTAATGAGTTTTCAAATATTCTTAATAATGGATTCTTCAATAGTGCTCAATATTAGTTCTTGAACACCCTTTGAGGTAGGAGATATGTTGTACGATATAATCTTCATAATATAGATGTAAGAACAAAATGATAAAAATAATTTTGTTTTAAAGATAATAAAAAGTAATGTTATAGAAAATAACAAAGAGATACTTAAAAGGAGATATTATATATCTTAGTCTTCCAATGGAGGAGAACTATTTCCACGGATAAACAAATTGACCTCCCCCAAATCTTCCTAACTCAGAGAAATTGAACAGTTATATTTTTCATATTTTTGCTTGTCTTTGAAATGTCTATTACAGTAGAAATTTGTTATTTAGTTAAGGTGAGTAAAATTCTGACACCGATTAATTAAGGAATTTTAATAGGATTTTATGATGCTTTTTTTACATTAAGAAAGAGAGCCAACATATTTATCTTGCT
>Ga0315914_1000103_pt1 | contig 72484 bp, 27 predicted proteins | sample MpolenodulesMG_FD_203920 | JGI IMG/M metagenome (GOLD analysis project Ga0315914, IMG submission 203920) | Medicago polymorpha root nodule microbial communities from Los Angeles, California, United States - elongated nodules | ecosystem: Host-associated > Plants > Roots > Nodule | place: USA...
CGCACGGCCGTGCCTGTGGTGGCACGGGTTGTGCCAAGCTTCTGACTTGAGAGGATTTATATTTTTGTACCAAATTTTCGTATTTTTAGCCCGAATCAGTTTCAAATCTCCTTTCTTTTGCTCCAAGACTCAATCTTTCAAATATTTGTTCCTGAAATTAAATTAAATAACTCGCAATTGAAGTAAAATAGTTCTAAAAAGGAAATAAAAACATATAAAATCTAAATAAAATAGACTCAAATAATATATTAAAAACACGAATTATTGACTCATTAGTTCATATAGTTCTGGAAGGTTTAAACTACCACATTGAACTTAAATCTAGTTTAAACACCATTGATAGTGTAAAAATGCAAACATTTGATTATTTACTAACAAAAAAATAAAAAATTATATAAACTTTAAACATTAACATATCATCATTATTATTATTTTAAAAATCAAACATGTAAAACTAAGAATATCAATATCAAGGGATTTAAACACTTACTTTTTATCGGAAAGATGAGTAGCATATGTTTGAAGAAATTAGATAGAGATTGATATTTAAGATTTTGGAGGAAGTTTGATTGTATTTTGAAGAAGTGGGGGTTGTTGTTGCAATTCTGGTTTAAGACCAAAACACAACGACAATTAAATATTGTTGAAATATTAGCGAATGATAGTTAACTGTTGTTGTCGGCTGAACAATAGTTGACTGTCATTAGTGACATTTTTTTTGGTCTTTTTGGGATGGTTGAAAGAAAAAATGGAAGCATAAAGAGGAATTTTCTTTCACAGCAATGTGGGTTTAGATTGTGAGTAATTTTATTGGAGTTGGATCGTTTAAGCCCTCATTAGAAGATAAGATTAGTTTAACAACACTCATTTTTGGACACTCTTTTTAATACTCACTCTTTTATTGGATGAAATCAATGTATGTCACACCACTTTTTATGGGTTCAATTTTTAAAGTGTATACACACAATGATTTAAACAAATAAAAAAATGAATATTAGAGAAAGTGTTGTTAACATTACTCTTACATACACACTTGTATCTGAGCACACTACTCTATCTAAAAAGATAAATGAGTGAACAAAATTAATGTATTTAGTAGATATTATAAATCATACACAATAACATTTTTTAAAGAAGTATACATCAACTTTGTTCACTAGTTTATCTTTTATAAATCCGATTAGAAACAATATATATAAAAAAAGAATTTTGCGTGCTACCATTGAACCTTTTTTTTCCAAAATAAAGAAGCCCGGTCTAATTTGCCTTGCCATTTATGGCGGTAAACTCGCTTAACGGCTAAGACTTGTTCGATCCTTAAAAATCTCTCCACTCTCCTCTATTTCTCCCCCACATACACTTACAAGAATATTTCCTTTTTTCTTTTTATCACTTTCTTCCTTAATTATTTATTTTATTCTTCTATATATAAAATGTTCATCCCAGATTAATCCAACGACAACCATCAAACTCAATAACCAAACCCTAATCCTCTCTTCCCTCCCTTTCAGATCCACAACTCTCCACCGAGATCTCACCCTCACGCGCCACCAAAACTGGACCACGCGCCTGTAACCTCTTCTATCATGGTCGTTAGCGGAGGCAAATCCTTAAAACGTATGAAAAGAAGAGTCACCGCCGATTACCACGATTTCTTTTCATTCCCTTCACCATCCCTCGCCGCATCAGAGAGTTTCTCCGGCGGACCTTTTCGTTCTAACGTCCACACTTTCCTCACCAAGTACGCGCTTCTTCCACCGCCTTCCGCGTTGTTCCCGCACTTGCTGACGTGGCAGATCCTCTTCCGTGTCGGTGAGATCACCGAGGGTGGTGAATCGGGACCGGCGGTGATTTGCCTTGACGTTGTGGAAGAGGATGTTGCTAGATCCAGATCTGTGTATTGTGATCAGTGCCGAGTTTTCGGTGAGTTGACTCGGTTCGGTTTTACGTGAATCGCTTTGGTTTCATCGGTTTTTCTTCCGGTTTCTATCCGGTTGCCGGTTTTGTATCACCTACTCTTTTGCTTTAATTAATAGGATCATAATAATAAAATATGCAAAATTAAAATTGAAATTAGATTTTTATGAGTTTTTGAAATTATCATGTTTATTTCACGAGTTAACATTATCCATTATAATAATTTGCAATAATAATATAATAATATCATAAATTTTATTATGATTATGATGTGTATAGCTTCTGACAAATTATTTAAGTGAGTGATAATATTAAGTTAATGAATTAGTGAATTAAATGAGTTATAAATTAGGGAACTGCGAGTTATTGACGATATATTGTGACGATAAAATCGAGAGATACTAGGACTAGGAGAAGAGAATAAAAACGGTATTTGGGTAGGTGGGTGGTGGGTCCCTTAAGAAGTGTGACATGTGGAAGAGTGATGGAGTGACACGTGGTTTTTGATTTTTGGATACGGTGTGTTTTTTGTTGCGTGACAGTTATGATTATTGTGTGGAGTAGTTGTTTGTCGTTATCATTGTGCTAAAAGTTTTGCTTGGCATTGTTGTGTTGTGTGCAACTGCAACTTTTTACATTTGGATATTTTTTTTGGAATATTCTCTATTTGGGTTTTGCTTAGTTGTCATTGACGTGTTTTGCACGCAATTTCTACCTATAATCATGCTTTTCTTTAGTTAATTAATTGACTTTGTGTACCAACAAAAATTAATTGATTATTTTTTTTTTTTTTTAAATTGTTCTTGTTTTCATCTCATGGTTCTTTTTTGCTACATTAGATTTCCTTTGAACAAGATTGAAATATTCATATAACTAGGGTCCTATTAACTTTGGTTTTTCTGATAGTGTCCAATTGATTTTTATTATTTTTTGTACTTAGGTTGTAGCGGGAATCCAGTGTGCGGTAAGCGTTACCATTTTATAATTAAAGCTGATGGGAGATCCATTGGTGGATACCACAAACCGTGTATGTGCTGTGGAGATATTTTGCATTTGTCAGAATCCAAGTGAGTAATTCTTCTGCCACAAGCAGGATTTTTCTCCATTTTGTGCAATTGTCATCCTTTGGATATTCTTCTTATCAATTGATTGTTACTTTGTGAGGCCATCTCCAATGGGGGAAGATTATACCCAATCATCCCTCAATATGGATGAAATCTTATAGGAATAGGGAGCTAATCTGAACACTAATGTTTATATCTGAAATGAGTAGGGTGCAATTAATTAATATTTTGTTTATGAAATATAAGAATGAGAGGTTGTTAATATACAAATTCTGTGTATGTAAGAGCCTCAATACAAGTGTAGGGGTTGATGGTGCTCTTATCATATGAGCGTTTGATTCTCTTATTATATGAGCGTTTGATGCCCAACCTAAGTCATTTATTACTACTAATTCACATACCGTTTCCTCAATTGTAGATTGAAATTTGGAAACCAAATTGTAGAAAATTAGTCATTCCTCATTCCCTATGTCAATGCACTGTAATTACCGAGTCTTTTCAAAGTTAATGTAAGTGATTGCTGAAATAGAATGTTCGTTAGTCTGGGGTGTGGGTCTTTTTGAACCTCTCCCTTGGTTTATTCAATTTACAGCTAGTGAAGAAGCAGTTCTTTTAGTATAAATTTCTCCTCATGCTACATGTGAGGGTAGTTTCCTTTTGTTTTTCTTAATGCATGTCTGGAGTATCTTACTCTTTAAAAATAAAGCATAATCAAAATGATTTTAGAAATAGCTTGTGTTGGATGTAGTACCCGATCGTACATTCTGGTTGATCTGTTTTATCTTCAGGTGCAAGTCATGTAACCATGTGAGGGTAGTTTCCTTTTGTTTTTCTTAATGCATGTCTGGAGTATCTTACTCTTTAAAAATAAAGCATAATCAAAATGATTTTAGAAATAGCTTGTGTTAGATTTAGTACCTGATCGTACATTCTGGTTGATTTGTTTTATCTTCAGGTGCAAGTCATGTAACCATGTGACAACCAATGATGATGTTGAAGACTGGGTGTACCACCAACTAGAGAACACAAGTCATCTTTTACATGGTGTAGTCCATGCCAATGGTTATGGGCACCTTCTTCGGGTTAATGGCAGAGAAGGGGGATCTAGATTTCTTTCTGGTTGCCATATTATGGATTTCTGGGATCGCCTATGCAAGACACTTGGAGCTAGGTTAGGATTCATGATTGCTGTCAGTAATTGATATAGTTAAAATAGGGTTCTTTATTGTAGTCAGTAACTGCCATTTTTGCTGACCTAATACTTCTGTTAAGTAATGGGGTAATTTCTGACCTAAATACTTTTAGTATGAAATTTATCAAGTTTATGAGACCTGTCCGGCTGTCACTAACTTGCGGTTACTTAGTGAAGATTGGTATAGAAGTGTTTCTTAAAAAACTAATGATCATTCAAATTAATCATGATGTCACAGAAGAATATATTCAGTACATTAGACTTAGGAGTTGGATATCATGAAGAGAAGTACATTCACTTTCTTGAAACAAGAGAATATTATTTAGGTTATTTGTGTTTATATGGATATGGATTTGAGTTAAATTCTTCTGTTTGTTCCCATTTGTACATTGGCAGAAAAGTTAGTGTGATGGATGTTTCGAAGAAATATGGGCTAGAGTATCGCTTGCTCCATGCCATCATGAAGGGAAATCCGTGGTATGGTGAGTGGGGATATAATTTTGCCTCTGGTAGTTATTGTCTCACACAGGAAGCATACAAGTCTGCTGTTGAAAGCCTATCCAATCTACCCTTGTCCATCTTCCTCTCCCAGGAACAGAAGCCGCACTCACGTGTGCAGGATATGATTTTGTATTACCGGTCTTTGTCAGAGCATGAGCTTGTAAATATGAGGGACCTATTTTGTTTTTTGATGGGTTTGCTGCATGATGCTCGCAAGACAGCCTCTAAGTCTGATGACATAACCTGCAAGAAGCGGCGGATTGATGCTTCTGGATTATCAAGTTCTTGGGAAAGGAGTGACGTTGAACGTGTGGAGGAAGCCATGCTCAGAGTGCTGCGGGCAGTGTCTGGGTCTAATTGGGTGAGTGGCCGAGCTCTTAGGGGTGCTGTTTGCAAGGTGGCCTCTCCAGAGCTTCTTGATTATTGCCTTGCTGAACTGGGAGGAAAAGTGGTCTATGGTGGGATTGTTAATAGCAGATGCAATCCTCAATCTGGAGTGAATGAATTCAGGTTAGGCTTAGTTGTGATTCTTTGTTTGTTTTCTCTTCTGTTCTTTTAAGTTTAACTGCTTAAAAGGAGGTCATTCGTGCTGGCTCAAACTGAAGCCTTGTTATAAATGTGATGTGTAACAAGTTATTTAGTTATCACTACATTGCTTAGTTTTACACTTTTCTAGTCATGATGAATCGAAACTTGATTTTGGAATCACCTTTCATGAGGGTAGATCAAGAATAATGTTTAAGTTTTAGATCTGCCCCTTTTTCGTTTCTGGCAGGTTCTGATTTGGACTATTACAGGAACTAGATAGGAACCCATTTGCTTATATTTAAATTAGTTCGATGAACCTTTTTAAATTTTTTGAAAATATAACAAATTAATTAGGGGTCTGTTTGCTGGACAGTATAAGAGGGATATTGAATAAACTATCATATCATGTTTCAGTCTGATGTTTGATGAATCATCATGTGACATTGTCTTGGGGTACAATAAGTTGATCATGTCACATTATTTTACCTTGTTTCTCTATTAAATTTAAAATTCTTACACTGGACAAATACCTGTATAAATTATAATGTATATGGATAAATATATTTAAAAAGGGATATGCATGTTCATATCCTATCATATCCTTTTCCAACTTTCTTACGCTAGATGTATGCATGTGACACTCTTGATGTCATTACTGATACTGAGGTTGAGCCCTGAAATAGTGGATGTTCTTCTCATAGCATTGGTATTATCTCTTGGTGTTCTTTGGAAGATTTTTTTCCTGATGCTTTTAATTCTTTGGAATGTTGAGATCCTTATATGATTTCAAATCAGTTCTGATATTGTGTTCTATTTGTTTCAGGATTGATGCTACCAATGTTTTTATGGCCAACAATAATTCTTCAGGTTCAAAGCGTCCCTCTGAAGAGAATATCCTGCAATGCTTGAGATATTTATACGACTCTCTGCTTCATCCTCGGATGATGCTAAACTATGTTGATGAAGAGACAAGAAATCTTGCAATGAGCTCGGCTCAGAAGCTTCTTGACTGCAAGCAATTAGTAAAAGATTATTGCTCTGAGATGTTGCCGGTGTCAGATTTATATAAATTACGTATCTCATGTCAGGTTGAACTAGTTGACCAATCTGAAGATACTGAAGCCAAAATTCCACCAGAAATAATTGTGCTGCCCATGAATGCCACGGTGTCTGACCTAAAGATTGAAGCAGCAAAAGCTTTTCAAGAAGTATATCTAATGTTTAGAAAATTTCAAGTTGACGAACTAGTTGGCTACAGTGGTGTAGAAGATTCCACCCAGGTCAAGTTCTTGTTAGGATCAAATGAAGTGGTTTGTGTTCGAGGAAAATACTCCGGGAAGAATGGGTTGAACAAGTTTCGAATGGAACGCGGACTTGAGAGGTGGACTGTTGAGTGCAGCTGTGGGGCTAAGGATGATGATGGAGAGAGAATGATGGCTTGTGATATGTGTGGTGTGTGGCGGCACACTAGGTGTTTTGGCATTCCTGATACTGCTCCAGTTCCAGCCCGTTTTGTTTGTTCGAGATGCCAAAACTGTGACTCAAAGCTTAAATCCGGTGGGCACTGTAAAGACGAGACTGTGGCTAATGTTACTACAACTAGTGGTAGTTGCATGGGAAACAGCTTTTCAGTGCCTTCTAATATTCGTTAAGGTATCTATTGATTAGATGTGTATATAAAGCTTTGATTTTATTTTGCCTGAAATAGCCTGTAAATAACAGATAGGCATTGGTGGGACAGGGCATGTCTTGTTCATATTTCAGGTTCTACTTTTGTTTGTTTCTACTGTACATACAAACAGGTGGAGGGAAAAAAAAATCTAACTTAAATGGCCTAGTAACTTCTCTGCTACTGTATTTGAAATAATTATATATCAACGAAACTTCAACAACGTATTTGTGAGACAATCGGAGATGATCTTTGTAAGATAAGAAACGTCCCTTTAGCAAATAATATATGTGGGGAAAAGTGCTACAAAATTACGTAATTAATAAACAATATGTTTGGGATGTTTCAATGTTTATAACCCGGATCAAACTTGCTGGTGAACTGGTATGATCGGGAACCAGAGGGGTGTGTGGTTCGGTTTGATTACAAGACTGGATATGCAATCAACTTGACAAAACCTAGAGTGACCTGGACGGGTGAACAATCCAACCAGTGAACTGTTTTAACCCGTATCAGACCGAACTTGCTTAAAAGAAATTTCATAAAAAATACTAAATTGCCTAAAAGAGGAAATCAAACTTGGGACCAATCCAATACTCACCCATACCACTCAACCAAGATCACTTAATTTGTTAATAATTCATCTAAGATATATATATTTAGTATTGGATCCTTTCATCAGGAAACACAAAATTTCAAATGAATAAACTAATATTCCCCCTCTTTTCTTTTTTTAACGATGTTTGTCACTTTTTTTTTTTTTTTTTTTTAAGAAAGCTCACGCAACTTTTTCTTAACCATCAGCTGTTTTTTTTAAACGTAAAGTAATACTTTTTTTTTCTTTTTTTTATTGATAAAATTTTTGAGGGAAATCTATTGATAAAATATTGTTTTACTTTTTGAATAATATATTGATCAAATATTTTTTGTTAACTTTTTTATATATGACTTTCTATTGATGTTTTTATAGTTATGAAATTCAAGTCATGATTTTTTTTTTATATATGGATTAATGGTCATGCGGTCCTACCAGCAATCCAGTGTTTTAGCCGGTCAATCACCGGTCCGGGTTTTAAAACACCAGGATGCATAGACTTAATTTTATTTTTCTTCAATATATTGATTAATAATAGGCTTAGGTGGTTTGACTATATACAGAGGAGATTGTACATTTTTAGTAAAGACTATATCAGATGGAGTTTGAGCATAGTCAGATTAGTAGGATGACGTGGAATTTTATTTACAGATTAATGAGTTGGATAAGTCCTGGTTGTGATATAGATTCATAATTTTATTTTTTTTTACAAAAGTATTGACTCATAATAATTCAAAGGTTGTATGGAATTATATAATGAAAAAAGTTAAATAAGATTTTGGTCCTCCAAAAAATTTTGCATCACCACTTTTGATACCTGTTTTTAAGTTACTTCATGTGTATCATTCAAAATTTGAAGGAGTTTTTAAATAAATATTTAGATTGTTATTAGAATTGCCTCAAAAACATTTGTTAATAAAATTTAAAATCTTGCAAGAGAGAATTCTATTATATATTAAACATGACTGCAGAAGAAAAATGCAAAATTTTAATTGATGCACATGAGTTGACATAAAAGTAGAGACCAAACATGATGATGTAAAACTTTTGGAGAAACAAAAAGTAGAAGAAATTTTTTAGAGGGATGAAAATAAAATTCAAATATTTCAGTTTATTAAAACAATATATGCCAATCAATATTGATGTCTAAACATTCAAACATCTATAAATGATAAAAATTGTGTTCATACAAGACTTTCTCTTAGCACAAATGACTCAAGGTTTTGAAATGAAACTACCAAATTCCATAAAAGACTTTCTCTTAGCACAAATGACTTAAAAGGTTTCAAAATGAAAATACCAAAACTTGGGGTGAATGTGCACATCATAAGAGTTCAAGGACCTATTTTGAGAAGAAAAAAAATAATGAGGACTAATTTGTTACAACGAAATGACATAAAAAACAATGTAGGTAAATTTAGTTTAAATTAATTTGTTTTAGGTTTTACTTTATATTAATTGTCGAGTTAAAGTTCTTATAAAATAAATAAAATATGCGAGCTTAAGAATTTTTGCTACAATAGAACCACTCTTTTTTTTGAAGGTCTATTTTAGCAACCAACACCTTTTGACTTGGACAAAAAGATTATGTTTTTGTTTTTTGGGAAAATTAAAACGAAATTTAGTATCTGATACGATTCAAATCTAATATTATAATTAATTTTTTTAGAGTTACCATGATATTGATACGAAGTTTCCAATGACACTTAACAGTAACTAATCTCTGTCGAAGAGCTTGTGGGGCACACAAGGTAGGTTCTTCTCTCCCAATTGAATTCTTTCCATACACATGAGTTAGGGATCGACCCCTGACCAGAAGATTTAGAGGCACAAATCCTTTACCACTTGAACTGATCCATTGTCGGTCAATTATATATAAAATAAGGGAAATGTTAACGAGTGCTCTCGGGGCACTCTTTAAGACATTTAAATGATTTTTATTTTTTGAATTTTTTTGTAATCAATGCATTGAAAATTGAAATATTTAACTTTTTTATGGAATAATTTCTTATTTTAGAATGCTTAAAGAGTGCCCCATAAAATAATATCATTTATGCCGATTAATATGCATATGTTTGTGTGTTATTTAAGGAGTGTCTATTTCATTTACTCTATTCATTTCAAATTAATTGTCAAATTTTAGTCGGTATTGATCTTTAATTGTGCAAATGAAAAAATATATGTTGAGAGATGTTACTCTTTTGAATGAATTTCAGTTGTTTCGAGGTATTGATATTTACGGTTTCATATAGAGATGACAATGACCCCCAATGGATGGGGTATTACAGTGTGTCATCATATCTGTGTTTGTAAAAAGAATGTCTGCACCAGAGCTCACACCCTCGCTGACAACAACTTTACCATCGGTCCCCATGTCCTATGAGCATCTAAATGTTCATACTCGCGCCCATTACCCGCACTTTAACACCGAAAAGACAATAAAAAATAACAACAAAAAACCGTAATAACTAAGAGATAATTTAGAAATGATTCAACAATTCGAATTTGGAATCACATGTATCCATAGTTGACTAACTATAAAAACAAGACAACAACAAAAGATGGATGCACAAAAGAAGAAGAGATGTTGGTCCATAACTTTGGAGAAAGAAGTAGCAGCATCAATAATTGTTTAAGTTTAGGTTTAAACACTTCTAACAAAAGGTTTACGTTTAAATAATTGCAAAAAAAGTTTAAAATTCATTAATTAATTAATTTGAATGTTATATAACTTTAAATTATACTCCCTCCGATCTTAATTATAAAAAAGAATTTACATTTTAGATTTATTGTATAATTGATGTATTCATTAAATAATTGATGTATTCATACATCAATTATTCAATGCATCTAAAAAATAAACTGTTTCTTATAAATAGGAACGAATAGAGTATATAATATTATGTATGTGCAGGTTGTCAGGCGGACTGTAATTGAAATGTCTGTACCCGCACTTATACCCATTTAAATTTGTAGTAATTACTCGAACCATGAATACGGATTTTAACCCTGTCTATTGTGAGTATTTTTGCGGGTGCCAAACAGGTTTTGTCCCATTGTCATCCCTTGTCTAACAGAGATGCCATGATTTAAGAAAGAAAAAAAAAACTTGAACGGCAAATAGTTTGAAATAGAGGGGGTAAAACATTCTTTATATTCAATTAACACATACGCAAATGATTTAATATTATAAACACACACATGCATGCGACGATGGATTGATCTTTATTGCCAAATATTATTCTTTATACACACAAATTATTTAGAAGCATACTGCTGCCGCCCAGCACTCTTCATTGTATGGTAGCAAATGCTGTGCAAGTTAGAAATTAGATGTAGTGGTGAGTGAGACCACTACCTACATGCTACATATAATATAAGCGTGTCTACAGCACTTGATAAATCAAGGTTGTAGAAAATTCATGGCTCATGCTTAGTTTCCTACATAACTTTTTCATCAAGTTAGTTTTGTCCCACTTCCACATAAAGATATATAGGACAGCACTCAAATAATAATGTTGTATAATACTTTACTTTAATTTGTCTCTCAAAAGTCTTAAGTGGCAACCAGCTAGCTCATCAAGCACTTCACTTCCATAACGACCCTTCTCACTCAATTTTTGACTTAAAATTCACTTTTTAACCTATTGCTTTAGAGTACCATGCCGTAGTTGAACCTAAATGAAACATAAATTTTTTTAGTTAATTAAGTTCTGATAGTTCAATGTATAAGGTACTGATTTGTTTGCAGGCCTTGTATAATGTTAGAACACTTCCTAGTAGTCAACGTGAGGGGAATCCATTTGGAGAACACTACATGGGTTCGTCTTGACTTCATCGCACCCCATGTTTAATTTTAAAAAATACTTCATCACATTAAAAGTGGTCCATTATAAATGACACCCAAATTTTTAGTTACTAAATTAAAGAAATATGTATTATAAAAAAAACTAAAATATGCACTAATATAATTAAAAATATTTAATATGGGTATGCTTTAGTCCTTTGATTCCATTAATAGCAGTATATTTGGACACTTGAACACATGTTTAGTTACTTAAGTATTATTCTAGTTTGTTTTAGTCTAGTTAGTAGCTAGTGTTTTCCATGTCAAAACATAACTTATTTGAATTTTTCATTTAGTAGTATTTAAGTTTTTTATTATTATTATCTTTTGCTTTCATTATTATTCACGTTTCTCATTACAGTATTTTTTAGAAAAGGATAATGTTATGAAAAGGCATCACCAATGAGAGAGATACTCAACTCAAACAACGATCTGCACCACAAAACAAAAATAATGAAAAAAAGAGTCAATTGGGAGCCTAATCCAAATAAACAATAGTCACCTGGATTAGAAATTGCATTTACCACAAGAACTAGCAGTGTCACTTTCCCGCCAAATAGAACCGACCTTCAGCAACAATTAACAATGAAAAAAGAAGTAATTCCATAATAAGAACTAAAGTACCCTCAATGAGAGTTTCTTGGAGGTGTTGATTTAGTCGGGATGTCTAATTTCTCTTTGATATTCTTCTTACTCTTGGTTTAAAATAAAAAAAACTAAAGTTACCCTAAAATATCACCAAAAGAGTCCTTGTGCTAAAAATACCATCACATGAGACTTAGTCAAGATCAACCTCTGATTGCACCATTCGAGTTTACTTTAACCTATGCCTAGCCACATTGCGGAGGGTACTAAATTAAGGACCTATGGATTTGTTTTTTAGATTCTGGTGGACCGATCACTTTTGATTTGAGATCATAAGTTAGTCTCTATTTTCAATTTTTGGGGTTTGTTATGGTGTTTTCTTTGGTAAACCGGGTGTTAAGGGGTGCCCTAGTGTTTTGTTTCTGGTGTCTGGTGGGCCGATCACTTTTGATTCGAGATCGGAAGTCAGTTTCTTGACTAAGTCTTTGGGCTTGTTATGGTATCTTCTCCGACGAACCGAAGGTCGAGTGGTGGTGGAATTCAAAGGAGTGTTGGATCAAGCCATTGTTTGAGTGTTTCTGTGGTGATGAGAAGTTGAGGTTTTGTTTTCAGGGGGTTTTAATCAGTTGGATGGTTTATTGTTGGGGTTATGGTGAGCAGCATTTGATAGGAGATTGGATTTTATTTTTGTGGTCACTCACAAGAAAGGGCGGGGTTTGGTTTTGACTTAGGCGTTGACTTGATTTTAGGGTTAGATTTCTTATTGGTTTTGATGGTAGCCATCAATTTAGGTGGTGTCTTGTATGGTTTTCTTTCTGGGGTTTTCGGCTATATACGTCGTCTTTTATTTGTAGTTTTTAACTGTCGATCTCTGTTCATCTTGTGTTGAGGGTTGATTATTAATAAATTTTGCCGTTCAAAAAAAAAGGACTTTGCTTTATTTTGAAGGAAAATAGTATTTGCATTAAAAGTTGTACAGTTAATGTATTAAAAATTTTAAAAATGTCTTTTTCAACTAAAAAAAATTTCTTTAAATTCCTTAACCAATACTACAGGAGCAGAGTTAACATAACCCATATTTTAATAATTGTTGACATCGCCTAAGTTTATGTGCATCACATAAACTACTTTGTAAGTGCTCAAATGTTTGATATGCTGTTGGAAAACTTGTGATCAAATAGCAGTGCTCCTCTTTTTTTACTGGTCACTTTCTTTCCACCTTATCGCAAGAGTTACATTTCTAGCTAACTAGGTTTCACTACAAGGAAATTCAAGGTTTTCATCATTTTACACAATTCAAGTCAATTCCAACTACACATATATGAATGTATGGATTAATTGATCTGGCAAATACACATTCGACAATCATCCAAGGTGAAATTTCTTACGTGTCAACTTTCATGCAATCAAAAACTTATTTAATCAGTTTTACTATAATTAATTCAAAACACATTGATTATTGACTAGCTAGTGTGATTAGGTAAGACTTGAGAAGAAATCATATTTATAGTGCATGGCCAATAGATAAAGTATAGACCACTATCTCAAACTTCTTTTTTTAATTAATTTCTATTTTTATTTTTTTGGTCAGCTTCTTTTACAATCATTTACATTTTTATTCATAATATATAGTACCGTCTCACCACTTTCTTGCATTTTGCCAACTATTCCCCACTATATATACAAGTTCTAAGCTCTTGGGTCTTATAAACCAAACTTTATACTCCTTTATAAATACCCTTAATTGCTTGAAAATGGTGTATAAATCATCTATGAAGTCATTGAAAATGGTAATGGCAAATTTGATGACATTTTTTATGCTAATAGAGGTTATTACATGCCAATTTGGATTCGGATTTGGGGGAGGGTTAAACATGAACTACTATTTGATGAGTTGCCCTTTTGTTGAACCAGTTGTTAAGAACATAGTGAATAGAGCTTTGGACAATGATCCCACCCTTGCAGCTGCTCTTATAAGAATGCACTTCCACGACTGCTTCATACAGGTTCTCTCTCCTTCTCTCCCCCCTCTCTCAACATTCTAGCATGAGACACTCAAACACATGGTGGATGCATGATGTTGCATGCGTACATGCATGATCCACTTCGAAATTAATGTTTTATAGTATGAGTTTAATTTGCAATATTCAAATTATAGTTGTAATGTAAGTTTTGATTAATTTTTGGTTAAGTTTCACGTTTGTTTTAGATAGGTTCTTTAAGTTTCTAAGGTTTCAAATAGGCCCTTTAAGTTTCGAGTTTGTTTCGGATATGTCCTTTCTGTCAACCTCCGTTAAGCCAAAGTTGTTCTGTCCGTTAAGCCAAAGTTGTTATGTCCATTAAGCAGGTGAGGTGGTTCTCTCTGACACTTGGCATCAATTTTTTCCCCAACCAGATCAACTTTGGCTTAACGGATAGATCAACTTTGGCTTAACGGAGGTTGATACAAAGGACCTATCTGAAACAAACTCGAAACTTAAAGGACCTATCTGAAACAAACTCAAAACTTAAAGGACCTATCTGAAACCTTAGAAACTTAAAGGATCTATCTGAAACAAACATGAAACTTAAAGGACCCAAGGAGATATTTGACCTTAATTTTTTATAGATCTGATACCATCTTATAATTTTGAATTAGGTTTAACTAAACCTTGTAAAACCGTTTTGTAAAGTGAAGATTGGGTCTGCACTTATAAACATATATTCATATCATATTACAATTCAATGTGACACTCTTATCATAAAGTGCAAAGTATCATTCATCTTTCAAATATTGTTAATATCATTAATTTCTTAGAACGTGACTAACGTAGCCATGTCAATACGACGTCAGTGGTTGCTCAACTATTTATTGTCGCAAAAATGTCCACCGTATATGTGGTGTCGTGCAATATTATGTCATCAATCAACTACAACTATAGGACAAACAAACTTTATCAATGTATTGCTTCCATTTTCTACATTATATAGTTATTTACGTTAACATATGTGACATTAATATTTGTTTATTTTTGTCTACTAGGGATGTGATGCGTCAATTCTGCTTGATTCCACTAAGGATAATACAGCAGAAAAGGATTCACCAGCAAATTTGAGCCTAAGAGGATATGAAGTCATTGATGATATCAAAGATGAGCTTGAAAACCGATGCCCTGGCGTGGTTTCATGTGCTGATATTCTTGCTATGGCTGCCACGGAAGCAGTTTTCTACGTAAGATATATAATTACTCAGCAATCTAAAAATCTAGAGATTAAGTTTTAGAGATTTTTAAAAAAATTTGAAGTTATCTTTTGTTTGCCTACTATCTATAAAAATCCATTTTTTTTTCAAAAAATTAGTTCTAACATGTACATGTGCTACCTCCTTGTTGTTGAAAAAAATAGAATTTGAAAAAAGTTAATCCTAATAACTTTTCATTTTAGGATCAAAATAGATTTTTTTGACAAAATGATTTTTATAAAAATCCTAAACAAACACTTAAAAATGAAAAAAATGATTTTTTTAAGGAAGAAAAAGATTTTTTTTGAAAAAAATTCAAAACAAACGCACCCATAATTACTTGTCTTAATGGATTAAATATATTTTTCGACCCTACAAATATATAAAGTTTCGTTTTTAATTCCTACAAAATAAATTGTTAAAATTTTAGTCCTTGTTACTGTAACGACTATGTCTAACAAAAGTCTACTTGGCAAGTGTTATGTGATTGATTGATATAAAATTGATTTTCATAAACTAAAGAAATATTGAATATTGCAGGCTGGAGGTCCAGTCTATAACATACCTAAAGGTAGAAAGGATGGAAGAAGATCAAAAATAGAGGACACTAGAAATTTGCCATCCCCGTCCTTTAATGCATCCGAGCTCATCACGCAGTTTGGTCAACATGGTTTTTCTGCACAAGAGATGGTCGCTCTCTCCGGTAACAACATACTAACTATATACTCCGTTTGTAATTATAAACAGAAATGAGTCAAAGAAAGTCGATGTATTATATTGAGGCCCTGAATTATATATTATATGCAGGGGCACATACACTCGGAGTGGCAAGGTGTTCTTCATTCAAGAACAGATTAAGCCAAGTGGATCCAGCTTTGGATTCAGAATTTGCCAGGACACTATCCAGAACATGTACTTCTGGTGACAATGCAGAACAACCATTTGATGCAACTAGGAATGATTTTGACAACGTTTACTTCAATGCTTTGTTGAGGAGAAATGGTGTTCTGTTTTCAGATCAAACACTCTACTCTAGCCCTAGAACAAGGAACATTGTTAATGCTTATGCAATGAACCAAGCCGTGTTCTTCCTTGATTTTCAACAAGCCATGGTGAAGATGGGTTTGCTTGATATTAAACAAGGTTACAATGGTGAAGTACGAGCAAATTGCCGCAAAATAAACTAATCATTTTGTTATGGTTTTGTAATTTTGTCAACTCAAACTCTTCAGGCTTGTTATTAGTTAGCTAAAAATAACATTATAAGCATGTGATATATATAATGTAAACTAAACGTGTGTGTGTGTGTTGTTTGCTCTAAATTGTTTATGTTGGGTGGGGTGTATTTTCTGTAATATTATAGTGGTAATCTTTCGTATCAATATATCTATATGCATCACATATTGGCTGTGTTTCATCTTTGTTTTTCATCACTTTTAAAAGATATGTCTTCTTTTTATATAAAAAATATGCCCTTTTTCATAATATAAAGGTTATTTACTCTCTTTCTTTTTATAGAATTCTATCATATAAGGTATTTGGGATACCATTCTATATTATATTCCTAGTTTACCCACGTTCTATATTAATCGACACGGACTAACTACGTATATTATTCACATAACTTACTTTAATCATATTTTTTTACTAACATAAAAATACAAATGTTAGTGTATGAGATTAGAGATGTTCGCGGTGCAATTTGGATTGGTTTTTAGGCAAAAAAGTATATGTATATTATTCACATAACTTACTTTAATCAAAATTGTTTACTAACATATAAATATAAATGTTAATATATAAGAATTTAGGGGTGTTTGTGGTGGAATTTGGATTGGTTCTAAGTTTGTTTTTTTTTTAAAGATGGAGAGCATCAAATCATTTCATTAAAAATAGAAAAGAAGTACAAAACAGAAAAGGGGACAAAACCAAGACCTTTTCAAAAGGTGGTAAATCTAAAGTTAGACATTCTAAACATATTCCTAATGTATTGTCCCCTAACAAAATCAAGGATAATATCAAACCAAAAAAGGTCTAAAAAGACAACATTAAACCAAAATTAGGAAGACTATCTGCACAAACATTTTCTTTCCTATATATTTGTAGCACAAAATCTCATACTATGAGTCATCTGATTTAAAGTCATCTGATTTAAAATAAAAATCACATGATGTTCCATTCAAGTTGGATGACTATTTTAAAAAAAATCTTATCTAATCCAAATAAATGTGTATTTGGATCGGTTTTTTTGGATATCCAAAATGCAACATGATTTTTTTTTATTAAAATTAGTATTATACATACACGATAAAATGATAGATTTGATGCAATTATAATTTAAAATACATTAAAAAATAACATTCGGGATGAAAATTATTGATTACGGTCAAGTTGTAATATTATAGATTAAATTAATACAATATATAAGATTTAAAACCAAAAAGAAATATATAAGATGCAATTCATCTCTCCTAAAAAAATGATGTTATTCATCTATAATTAAGCTAATAAAAACTATTCAATACAATCCTCGTGAATATAGATTAGTTGATAAGAACATTGTAATATACAATCGTCGGTTTCAAAATATATGTTACTAACACTTTTCATATATTGATTGTGATTTAAAATGTGGACATTGCAGGAATTGGACTTTTAATTAATAGCATCAGTAAGCAGGGTATTGGCGGTCATAGTACAAATTGAAAGACAACTTTCATGACCACTTGTTGGTTCATGTGGACGTGGAGAAACAAAACTATTTTTGAAGAGAATTTTCAACAACCAAATAACCATGTCTTGGTGATCCAAAATTTTGCTCAAAAGATAGACTTGTGTTCGAACCAACGGCTTCATCGCAATTTTCAAATGAAGGAGACAATCTACATAGGTTGGAAGAAACCCCCTGAAGGTTGGATTAAACTCAATAATGATGGTGCTTGCAAAGGAAGTGGAGAATATTCAGGTTGTGGTGGCCTCTTTCGCGACTCTGAGGGGAGACGGCTAAAAGGCTACATTCGAAAGATTGGAGTTTGTGATGCACTTCATGCTGAAATGTGGGGCATGTATCTTGGTTTGAAGATGGCTTGGCAAGAGCACATTCTGCAACTCATTGTTGGAAGTGAAACTAAAATCTTGATTGACATGGTTACAGAAAACTGCAAGTTTAGTGGCTCAGTTCCCATATTGGTGCAACACATTCGAAAACTCCTGGCTTTGGATTGGTGAGCCCAATTTCGACATACTTGGAGGGAGGGTAATTAATGTGCTTATTGGTTGGTTAACTTTAGCTTTTCTCTTGACTCTTTTAATTGTATCAAAATGGAGAATCCGTTCGTCCAGTGAGTTTCGTAGACTTCTTTTTTATGACATCTCCGACGTTTCCATACCTAGAAATGTTCGGCTAGAATATTAGTTTTCTTTTGGGCCTTTGGCCCTCTTTTGTACCCAAAAAAATGCGGACATTGCTTTGTGATCCCTACCACCAAGGTTCTATATGGAATATTGTAATATAATAATCGAAAAACACAAGACCTTATAACTAATCCATGCAATGCCTTGTTAAAAATAATAAAAATTTAAGTCATTTAATGCTTAAATTAAAGGACTTGTGGTGTAATTTAACCTATTATTTCCGACTAAACTTCAGATTATCAGGTATTTCCTTTAAAAAGGGAAGCATGATTTAAGACAACAACAAAATGTGTTGCAAAATTTTGGTTTCAAGCCTGCAATATGGTTGAGTGTTAAAAAAAAAAAGAAACTCACATACACACTCGAATGTCTTAAACCAACACCACGAAACAACTCAGGTGGACCGAACTCTGAAATATAATCATTCGATATTGCTACAAGTTTATCTTAACATCAATCAATATCATCTTATGCCGAAAATTAAAGAGGGAAATCAAGATTAGCCGCCAAGTAAGTGCACTAGCTACTCTTTCATGATAATGAACTTATTAGGTATCAATTGCTGTGTGCTTTTCACACATAAGGATCGTGGAAACATCAATAAGTGGCTATGATGTCATAATTAAGACCTAATTGTATTTTAATCCCCTCATGGATTGGCATCCTAAGCTCTAACCTTGACATTTAATCTTACCGATGTTGATCTCCATTCCATACTATATACAAGGTTTAAATTTTAAAAGTTGATCTCTTTTTGCGCACGCATCCCACATCGGTCAAAGTAATAATTTGAAAAAATTGAAGTGACTAAATATAATCATATATGTTGGTGTCGTGTTTCACAACTATGCTAGATATGTCTTCATTCTAAACTGTCGGTGCATATAGTCCTAAACAAATTTTCTCACTCAATTGATAAGATTCTGAAGAAACATAAGAGCCAAGACAACTAAATCATGTATATAACATTAACATAGCCCACAATTTAGTAACCATAAAGTTGGATACATCAAATCCTCTAAACCATATAACACCATCCTCTCTAAAATTAAACAAAGAATGATCAAACACATGACCCAACAAAAATATTCAAATACATAAATCCCTTGAAAGTAAAATAAATGAAACAAAATTTAAAAAAAAAATATTGAGGGCCTCATACTACATATATATTCTAGCTTGTAGAAAGATTTCTCTTGGCAAAAGTGTTCTTGTTATTATGCATCCACACTTTGAGGATTCTTCTCTTGATTCCAATCTCTTGACAAAACTTCTGCACCACAGATTCATCTAGCTTCTGTATCCTCCACTCTGCCTTTTCTGCAAAGCATAACATCTTCTCCTTCTGTTCTTTACTGAACTTAGTTCTAGACCTCTTCTTAATTATCATCTTTTCGGTTCGATTTTCCACATCCTTAATACAATCTTTCTCATAATAAGACTGACCAGAAGGACTAGTTGATCCACTTTTGTTGTTGGGAGATAAATGAGCCAAGAAAGGTGCATTAATGTTATGATCAGGAATCAGTGAAAGATTAGCATAATGTTGAAAATCAGACTCTATTTCTTTTTTGTGGAAGTTTCTGTGACAATTGCAAGCACAACATTTGAGAGCTTCAAGTGTGTCATTTTCTCCACTTGGCATGAACTCACCACATCCATCAATTGCATTGCCACCAATTGTAGCTGCATGGTTCTTGAGACACTCTTTATATTTCACTACTATCTTTTTCTCCATGTCTTTAGAAGCTTCTAAAACTGAATGACTATGATCATGTGATAATAAACACAGAAAAGTTAAAGCTTCTATTTATAAAGATGATGGAACAAAACAAGCATGCAAAGTCTTGGTTGTAAATTTTGCAAGTGAAGCAACAAATGGCATTGTATACTAACTACACTATATATATAATATTCATGAGGATAAAAGAGGGTAGGCAAAGTTTGTCCAAAATACTATTTTATTGATTACTTAGCTAGAAAAGTAGCTTAGAGGCCTTAATTACAATGAATAAAGAAATCAGAAAGATCATCAGACACAATTAAAAAGTTTATAGTGCATGATATTGCTTTACTTCACATACACTGTTAGCCACTAATTAAAAATAGGTGTCTTTTTTAAAAGTGTTTAGATTAAATTAATAAAAGGATTACCAAACAATAATAAGGTAAGAACAAAAGATTAAGCAAGAAGAATATTTGTGGAGAACTGTCCACTTAGAAGAAAAGGCTGTCCAATATGTTGCTTTGCAATGAGTACATTACTTTGAGTCTTGAGAGGGTTGGACTGCCCTAGATTTGGTGGTTGTCCCTACTACTCATTGGTATACCAACGTTCCAAAAGTATAATAGAATTTAGTATGACTGTCAACCATATGTCTAGAGATTATTTTTTGTTGTTGTTAGAACAGCTTCAAAAGTAAAATTATACGAAAAATGTAATTAGATAACGCGCGATATTTGATCACAGAATCATCCAATTGTGTCTACTAGTCCACGTCTCTGACTGCACAACGGTTGTAGTACCATTTTACTATTCAATCTTAGGATTTACAAATTACAACTTGTATTTATATACTACGATTCAGTTTACAAGATTATCTCTCGCTCTCCTAAAGCGACCAGTTATTAAATTTTAGAAAGGATGTGTTTTCATAAGTTATAATTAAACTTGTTATTTTGTAAAATTGATTAAAATAGATCTATGTTTAAGATTTTTTTTTAAAGAGGTCTATAGTAGGATTTATCCCCATTACTGTACAATATTGAATACATTAATATGATATGAATTGACATATGTAAACCTTTACTCCAAATCAATCAGTTTGTGTTACTAAAGAAATAGTATAATTTATCTTACAAATGCAAAGTAAGAAGTTAATTATGTTCACTTTCTGCTACTAAATGATGACATACAGTGAAAAATATTTGAAGAAAACAAACCTTAATGTAGGTATACTAATAAGTAGAATTTCACTCCTAACACTTTGTAAGTTGCACTCATGATAATTCATAATCATAAAATAGTGCATATAATTAAGGCTATTAGTCAAATATATAGCTGTTTTATAACAATAATCAGCATGAATTATCATCTATCATGTTATTACTGCAACCTCAATGATTAACCACTAAGCACAAGTGTCAATTATAGGTTGCTGATAGCAAGACCTCTTTATGTGGCCATTTGATGCAACACCCCTAATAATTATATCCAATATTTATAATAAATTCACCGCCAATAACTTGTTTATATGCAATTGGGTGGAGATATATATAATATCAAGTCATTATATCTGTTATATAACAAGTTTTGGCTTCACTAAATTCAAAATCTTTGAATTTCCCCTGCATTTAGGCCATTATCCAGGTATTTTTGTCATTACAATATCAACTTTTTCTGGCTCCAATCTCAGCTTAAGGAAGGAGGATTGGAATGACCTCTAGTTACAAGTCTACAAGAAGACCAAGATCTTTTTTGTGGCCACATACATAATTAGGAATACTCACTCAACAATAACTCAATTTTTCATTGGTTATTATCAATGATTCAATGTTTACAGAAGGACACTGGCCCTATTGTAGAGTTCATAATAATGTGTGCATTTCGATAATTGACTCGAGAAGAAGTCGATAAAAGATTCAAAGTAATGCTTAAGTAGAAATTGGATACAAACCATACTTAAATGGAGATTGAATGTGATACTGTGGGATAATGGATCAACACTTTTTGTATTTGGCTAAACTGCAATTTCCTACAGTTAGATTAGATAGACTTCTCTAAAACACTTGTGATATTGAAAATATTACAAGAATCTCACAATGATTACAGTTTGAAAATATGAAAATTTTGGTGTAATTAATAAAAACTAAAAAAAAAGATTAGGTCATAAAACATCAATACATTTTATTTGATTATTACATAAAATACAGTAGAACAGTAAGCAATGTATCAACTTGAAGCTGCTGTGAAACCAAAAGAGGCATAAGAAAAAGCACCACCATCCCAACTCTCGTGAATAACTTTGGCCTTTGAATTCTCACCAGCAGCTCCCATAGCCACATGCAATGGGAAGAAGTGATCAGGCCATGGATGAGCCACTTTCGCATATGGCGCCTTCTCTTCGTAGTGGTTTATGTCCTCGTATCTGCAACATTGAGCACTAGCATTAGAAGATGCACAACTAATAAATTCTACTAATACGCTGCAACGCTATAGCTGCCATTTTACAACACTTTGTACTAAATCTTGTATCGTAGAAGAATATCAGTTTTTTTCAAACTCCAATACACTATAACGTTATAGCCACTATTTGACAACATTGATATTGATGTGACACGAAATAAAAAAGGCAACACGACACATACCTTCCTTCGACGAGAGATTCTTTTAACCAGGAATCGAATGCCAGAGCCCAGGGAGGAGGAGGGCTTTCACGAGGACCAATTGCTCTCATGTTATGAGTGGCACTTCCGGATCCGATAATTAGAACACCCTCATCTTTAAGAGGAGCTATTGCTTTTCCTAAGTTATAATGGTAAGTACCATTTCTATTTGATGAAACAGAAAGTTGACATACTGGTATATCAGCCTCTGGATACATCAGCATGAGAGGCACCCATGTTCCGTGATCAAGACCGCGTTTTTTATCTTCGTCCACTCGACTCAATCCAGATGCTTCGATTAGTTCCTTCACCCTCTTTGCTAACTTTGGAGCCCCTGGTGCTGGATACTTGAGCTGCAAATAAAGGAACAGGTTCAAACAGATAGATAGAAAACAAAAATGGACCATTATGGAGAGATTGGAACAACATCAAATTAGAATTATTAGCTCTTCAATTGATACTTAGGATCAGCTTAAGTAACCAAAAACAAAACCATACCGGAACTAGAGTCCAATCATTCGGTGGAACCAAAGTTCGGATTCTGACTTAAACAATTAGGCCATCTTTGCTTACCCGGATCAGTTATGATTCAATCGAAAATTTGAAATTCAACCAACCTAATGTGTAATGCATGCATATTATTACAATTTACAACCTCAATGTTTGTTTATCCAATCTATTGCTACAATTTCTTAATTTTTCGGTTCTCAAACAGATTTGGATTCTCCGCGAGCGCCCAACCAAGTCTTATTCCATAAAGTAGGATCGACTACATAGATCAAACGACATTTCAATGTTCTATCATATATCATATATCTCTATTCAACTCATTTCAAAACGTAAATTATTCGCTCAAATTTCAAGATGTAATTTAAAATTGTCATCATCATAAAGTCTAAATATAATTGAAACCATTGACATGAGACATGTTGCAAAGTATATAGAAACAAACAAACAAACCTTATACATGCTCCTAGGAAAACCACCGAAATCATGGATGGTTTCATTGTGATTAACAACGTTGACGGTTGGAACAGAAGTGTCCCAATGACCAGAGATAACAAGAATGGCAGATGGTCTCTCAGCAAACACCTCCTTCCATGATGTCAAGAATTTCCATGCAGGAATTGTTTCATCTATGGCTAGTGTTGGTGATCCATGTGATATGTAAAACGTTTCCTTCAATGCCATTTTTTGCTTATTGAATTCACTATTCTTCTTGTATTTTCGTTCCTTAATGTAGAATATTGAAGCGTGTTATGATAAAATCTTAATATGTAATTCATTTTATATAGTTTTTTTAGATTAGAAGGGAATAAAATAAAAGTGGTATGGTGACAGAATGGACTTTTTTGCATTATCTCAAAGCTTACGCGTTTATAAATGTGGACATTTGACCAAACTCTTCTGTGATTCGTTATTTTTCTTCATTGGACATTTTCCTTGTCCAATTCTAATATTCAAAGACATGATATATTCCATTTAGAAACTTCCATTATCCTATAATAAATCTCGTTATTGTTTATATTGTTTATACTACAGATGCTTTAGACTTTAACACCAATAGAGTCATTTCAATTTTCAATTTCAATATTGTATATAAATGAAAATACTATTCCATTTTTGAATTGACTATCGTCTACAACTTCCTTCACTCAAATCAATGCCAACTGCAACAAGGTTCGGTTGGCCCCAATACTTTTCTTTTAATCTTTTTAGTGCATTTTGTCCATCTTCATTGACCTCTCTATCGAATGACCTATAGTAGTTGAGTTTTGACATCATTGATTAGCTATTCGGCCTATATGAAATGTGACCAAGTAACATGCCAAGAGAATTTTTCTATTTGTCATTATAAAAATTAGAGAAAGAATGTGCTTTTGTATATATATACTCCATTAATTAAAGGAAATTGCTAATAAGTAGTGCTACCATAGAACATTGGTTAAGAAAATGAAATTTTCTGTTGAAAAATGATGAATTCAATTATTTTTTAAAAATTAGAAATTGTTATTTTCAACGTAAAATTTCTATTTTTTACATCCATAACTAGTGTGGTAGGGACACTTGTTAGTATCACCCTTAAATAAGAACCTACGATGTGAATGTTTTTGAAAAGAATTGTCAACAAAAAGAATTGTCAATATTATTATTGTGTCAAAAAAACTCAAAATTATTGAAAACTAAAAAATCATGAGAAGGCACACAAAATCTCTGGGACTTAGATGGCAAAGCCTAGCTTGCATCTTCTATGTCATGGATTCTTTGTTTAAGAAAACCAGACTCAAGTCTAAAGGTACAAACATCTTCATAGTGAATTGCTACCTCATAATGCTGCTACTGTTTTGATACCATATTGCTGAGTGAACTAGAACAAAAAAAACCATTTAACTTGATCATTATTATTAAGTACAAGAATAAAATATACCAAACAAGAGCATCCAAGAATGTAAAGATCATGGCAAATCCCACCTTAAAAATATTAATAAAACGAAACAATTCATGGTTTTGGCTTACTGATCAAAATCCAAACAGTACAGGAAATATGAGATGCAGCTTTGCTACTTTTCATAGGCCAATGAATCAATGCACCAATGTATAAATAAATCATAAATGTTACAGCATCCCATTAAGAAGGAAAAAAACTAAAAGATAATCTTAAAAAATCAACTCTCCCTCTTTGTTGTCCTTTTCAACTTCTTCCCGGCAGAGCTAGGATTAGTAATCTTACACGACTTGGAAGCATAATTTCTGAGTTTTTGAAGGATCTTCCTTTCACTGATACGCAGAACCGAAGAATGATACAGCTTTCTATCTCTAACAAAACTACACCTTTCTAATGCCTCAATATCATCTTCTAGTGATTTCAAACCATAGAGACTCTCCCTCATATCAGCCAGTGACAACAAAGCATCACAAACTTCTTTGGTCATCAAAGTTTTCTTGCTCATATTAGACAGCTTCTTTAGAAAGATATTATCATTCAAAAAAGTGGTTTTTTCACTTGATTCATTACAATTTCCAGCAACTGCTACTGATAAGTCTAATTTATTGTAAACATCATCTGGTAAAAAGATGATGTATAATAAAATAAGGATTTCAATCTGTGGTTCTCCATCAAATGATATCTCGAAATATTCAGAGTTTTCGGTGTCACTGGAATAGCCAAACCTTCTCCAAAGGGAGACTCTTGATCTGCTGTGGCGGTTGGAGAACAAAGAAGAACACCACCGAAGTACCAGTTCCAAATCAATGTTCACGATATCATAGGTATTATCTTGTTCCGTAAATCCATATCTATGTAGCAAAGCGGCATTACCCAATATCCCATAAGTATTAAATACCTGTATCAAATGGAAGAATAAGAGGTTTCCATGTCAAAGAAAACTATAATGTATTTTATCAAGAGTAGAAGAGTGACTATTGGAAATCATTGAATATTTAAAAACTATAAAATGGATATAAATAAACAAATACATATATGCTATCTGAGGTTTATTTCTATGAAATTACACAAGCTGATCATCACTTTCGAGTGGAAGTTAAAAAACAAAAACACATAGATGAAAGGATATTTCTTACCTCGGCCCCACTGCTAACATCTTTTATCATAACCATCTCCAGCATTGAAGTATCATCCTCAGTAATTGAAGAATACTCCATGTCGCTATCAACACCTTTCTCAGTTTTATCCATAGAGGAATTTTGAGCTAATGCTTCTTCATCAATAATTTCGTCATCAGCATCATCCTCAGATTCGTTGTTAGAAGACAACGCGGTGAAATGCACATCTTCCGCACCAGTTTTATGATTGAATCTGGAGAAGACAGTATTATAGACGACATTATTAGAAAAGAATACACAAACCACTGTTAGAATAAATCAGTAGGGCAGAATAAGGGTAACAGTTGATCCGTTACGTAGCTATATTAGTCAGTTAGAAGGGATATAAATAGGGGGAAATCAAAACAGAGGATTATTTTGTAATGACATAACTTTTTGTGTGAAAAGAGAGATCTTTTGCGAAGAGAAAGATCTTTTGCGGAGAGGAAACCCTTGGGGAGAATTCTATTCTCAATTTCTGTTCAGTTTTGATTCGGCAATAAAAGGTCCCTGCTTGTTTTTTATATTTCTCGTTCTATTCTTCTGTTCTTAATTGTTGGTTTGTAACAATCACACTCGTAGTCTCCCCAAAAAAAAATTAGTACTACTCTGTAAGATTAAATTAGAATATTACAAGATATTGATGAACCATTGCAGTTTTTTCAATCCTATACAAACCACATACAACATTACCCTCCAGATACAATAAATTTTTAAGTATGCATTAAACTTAAAATGGCTTCAATGCTAAACCTCAAAATCCTCATACAAGACTTTCTTGGTTCTTCCAGGTAAACCACCAAGATAACTAATTGCAAGCTAACAGTTTTTCACTTCCATAACCTTTTTCTTGAAATCCCAAGAATACAAACACTTTTTTTTTTTTTAAAACTCGGTATCCGATCCAAGGACCGACTAATCCGAGGGGACCAATCCCACCGTCCACTTGCGAGAATACAAACACTTAAAATTCCAACAGTATACACCAGTAGTTAGCATAGTTTTAGAGCGTATTGAAGTTTATTATCAAGCTACATTGATTGGTTGACCTTTGACAATCTAATAACATATAAACAAGGACCTCTGGTTTGTCCAGATTTTAGAATCCAAACGTGTAAAATTTGGAAGATTTTTAGAATCTTTTTTACAAGTTTGGTTTCTAAAATCCAAACAAGGACCTCTAGAAGTGTAGCAGTTGGTAAAAGAAATTCACATCTTCCGTAATCTAAACTTTTCTGTACCCAAATTTTTTTTTATCAAAAGTAAAATGTTGGTAAAAATCAATCTCTTTGCGGTTGTTTTTTTTTAAAAAAAAAAAGCATTTAACATTTTGATGAGTTTTTAAAAGATTAATGAATATGGGCAAAAGCCCTTAAACATGACTAAAGTGATTATGCATCACAAGCAAGATATATAGATGAGTGCATCATAAGGCAATCAGCGGGCAATATTCATTCTGGTATAGTGAAATTGTTGGCATGTATATAGTTTTGTTTTAGGGAAATCTTCTGGTTTTTGTAAAAGTTATAAGCGTTTTTTTCTCCTAAAAGCTAAGCTTTTGATGCTTTTTATAACAGCCAAGTATGCACTATACATGAGCACTCTTAACCCTTTCACGTTTCTTACATGATCCAAAGAATGTATCATAAAGTTGTATTAGAGTTTCACATTGCGTATGGAAATGAGCGGTTGGATGCGTATATTTACTTAGACGCCCTCATTTTATGACTAACTTTTAGAAGTGAGATTCAAGTCTATTTAATATACTATCAAAATCCGATTATAGTATACTGTGACTAACTAGCAAATGACTAGGTAATCTTATGTTAGAAAAGAGAACCATAGTAATCACCAGAGGCTTCACTTACAGATCTGCCAGGGGAACCATGCCAAAACCATGGTAATCATCTATCTCAAAAGATCGAGAAGAAATAAGACTTTTGGCTGCAAAGTACTGTTCCACACCAAAGAATGCCGGGTTAAGCTTTGAAGGTTCTGAATCCAACAGGGGTAAAATATTCTCCTTCCAGTCCTCATAGACAAGAGCTTTATCTTCTTGCACTGTCTGCCTACAATTGTAAGAGATCAGAAAATGTTCATGAAAGGAAAAGCACACAGTTTTGCATCTCACTATATTTGTCGAGTACCAACAGTCATGAAAATATCGTATAACTTAAATTTTATGCCACTCAAAAGCAACCAGCATCATAAACTAATTAATATGAACTATTGTCTCTCTTCTGCAATTTTTAAACTCCCTTTCAATGGATTTCATTGTGAAATAAATAAGTTATAATTCATGTTTCAATGAACCCCGGGCATAGCAAATGAAGAGCAATAAGTAAACTGAAAAGTTATTTGAAATCATTCAAAATACGAAAGCTTCAAGGCGATTCTAGAATGCAAAAGTCAAATGAAATACAAGGCATTAAACTAAACCTAAAGACAAACTAACAAGCAAAAATTCAATCAAAAAACAAGCAGGATTCTCTTGCCATTTTCACACAAGTATATCGCAGCAAAGAAAACTTTTAGTCTGTTTGGATAAACAGTTTCATTAAACACTTACAGTGCCATAAACGCTTATCATAGAAGTGCTTAAGCATAAGCTATTTCCAAAACAAAAGATACAATAAAGCCAAACTGTTTTCATACAAGTTATATGTTGTTTTCGTAACTTATCATGTAGAGCTTATTGAAATAATCTGAAAACAGCTTATGGAAATGACATAACCTGTTTCCATAAGCTCTCTAAACCAGTCTCACAAATGTTTGTGTCAGTAAATAAGCTCAAATAATCCAATACAAACAACCCTTTACTCGCAATCAACAAACACAACCCTATTACATTGTCATAGTTCCATTAGTCCAAATTTAAATCTCTCATAATGATTTCACCTCAATGATACATAAAAATAAATATACCTGATGAAGCTCAGTACCACACAAAAGCTGGTCCACTTCTTCAACACTCCAAACCAAAGGCAAACATTCCTGCTGAGGCAAAAGCTGAAGATAACCAGCCCAAGGTGACTCCTCACCCAAACTCCTCTCATACATAATAGCAACAGCTAAACCCAAATAACCACCCAAACAAGCATTCTCAATAATCTCACAAGCACCACTAGTCTTGATTGTAAGACAAGCTTTCTTTGGCATTTTTGCAACCACATCGCCTGCATTAATTTCACACAATGCTTTAACGGATATTCCTTCTTCTGGGGTGTCCACAAATTGCAATGTGTTGCTCCATTCGAATCCATTGGACTTCATCCATCGCTTGAATGCCCGCAAACGTCTGCATAGAGATTAAAGCATCGATTTTTAGCATAGCCTTTTGATAAGGAAAAATGGGTTGTGACGAAAATCGAAAGAGAGGGTGTAACATGCGTACCTGGTGGCCATTGCCAGAGAGAGAGAGAGGAGTAGGGTTTAGAAGTTTCACTTTTATAACAACACAGATTTAATTTTTTATTTTATAATAATACATAAAATACCGAGCTTAAATTAGGATCGTCTAATCTTGATTGAACGATTAGATTTACTCCAATCACTATTTCTAGCATTCAAACAACATGCGTATATCATGATATGTTCAATGGAAAAAAAAACTTTTTTTTAACAAGTAAAAATGAGATATACTACAACGGAGTATCCTTAATAGCACAAGGTGTGTCGGTAAGGACATTAAAAATATAGAAGCGATCAAGTCACAAAGAAAGCGAAAAAACAATAAATTACATACATTGTATACTCTCTCCGTTCAATATTATAAACATAGCCGATTTTCAAATTCAATGAATAGCTAATGTATTTGGTATGTAATATAAACCAAATAAATAATTATTCAATGAACCTAAAAAGTGTTTTTTTTTCCTTATAATAGTGATCACAAAGAGTAACGGATGACGGAGCATTATATGGTATTTTAGGTTATATTTTTATTAGTTTTATTTGCATTTGAAGGCAAATAAGATGTAAGTTAGAGGAGTTGTTAATGGTTTACTGTATTGTTTTCATTTCAGTCGTTGTAATTCACTTCTATTATAAATCATGCAACTTCATAGGTGTTTTGAGTGTTTTTGTATAGTGAGAAATCATGTAAATCGAAAATCAAGACATCACGTGAAAGATCAAGGATATGAAGTTTGAAGATCAATAGTTCTCATAAGGTTGTTGGAAAAAGTGGGTAACTATTAGTTACAAGCAATTATATAAGGACCCTCACTCTTAAGCAATTGGTAAGTCCAACGATTAAAATAGAAAATAAAGTATAAAAAGTTGGTCATATCATCTCAAGTTTATGTGATTCTTTCTCTTTTCAATTTCTTTTTATTTATTTTATCAATGTACATGTTAAAGTACATATTAGTGGGCCTATTTAAGGACTCTTTTTAGTTTAGTACCATTAGAGGCATTAAGTCCTTAATAGTTACCTTTATTTAAAAAAATATATAAATAAATTGCATGTACATGTGAGACCTATTTAAAGATCCTTGTTAGTTTACTACCACTATAGATGCTCTAAGACTTATTGTTGTAAAAAAGCTTATGGATTTTTTTTTAAAGAGGCTAAAATGGAGTTTCAATAACCAAACATCTTTACTTGCCCCGTACAAGGTGTGCTAGAGAGAAGCAAAGAGAAAACTTAAGTTACATCAGAAACAGTAAAGGAACAACTGAAAGAAAGTGGTGAATATTAGGGTTAGACAAAACATCATCGTCCGATCAAAACCGCCTAACCCAAACCATTGTAAACCGAGTCGGACGGGCTTAATCGAGTGGACGGGCTGCACGGGTAAATAAATTGGGTTGAGATGGATTCACATGGGTCAGTTCGGTCCAGAATTATTGGACCAACGGTAGCTATGTTAATCGACCCAGACATATATATTAGTATTATTATTATTCACTGGGTCTTGATAATCTATGCCGTTAGAGCAATGGTTAAGGAAATTATAAATAGAAAATTTGTCGTAAAAATATAAGTTTTGACTTCTGATTAAATAATAATTACACAACTTTTTATAAAAAGTTACTTGTTTTTGTTGTTTAACCAATGTCTTGATGACACTGGTTAGCATTCTAAGTAGAACAGCTTTTGTCAAAAAGTGTATGTAGACCAGCTGTAACCTATCCAAAGCTTACAAGATTCTTCTCTTTCCTCAATAACATAACAAAATTAATAGTATTATTGACTACTTTCATTTATTTTGTTAAAAAATTCATTTTCATTTTTATTTATTGTTCTACATTCTTCTTCTTCCTTAATTCTAAAACAGTCTTCTTTCTCTAGTTTCTTTCTGTTCTACGGTTCAGTTCGCCTCCCTTGTTCCTAATTTTTTTTCTAAATTAAAATTAACCTTGAGGCCAAAAATTGCCTCAAAAAGCAAAAGATCAGCTTTCAAGGAACGAACATTAGCTCAACTTTTAACTCAATCAAAAGAGTGTCATCCGCGAATTGTAAGTGAGAGGTTGAGATATTATCTGACTGGCCGACAGAATACCCGATGAATAGACCATCCACGGTTGTTGCTTTCATGAAGACATTAATATCTTCGGCAACTATTAAGAAAAGAAACGGTGACAAAGGGTCGCCTTGGCGAAGACCTCTTTCAAATTTGAGCTCATTGGTTGGACTCTCGTTAACCAAACCAGAAGTAGAAGCTATAGTTACACATTTCATGATCCATTTCCGCCAAAGGGTATGAAAATCAATGTCAGTCAATTGAATCAAAAGTTTTCTCAAAATCAATTTTGAATAACAACACCTCTTTCTTTATGGTAAATTTTACAATGACTAAAATGTTCACGTAAACTTTTACAAGGACTCAAAAGTGAGATTTTTTCATAGGGACTCATTTTATTTTTTTTAATATTTATAACGATTGATTACTTAACTAACCCTTTATTTTATAAGAATGAATCTATAAGATATGTGTACTGAGTCATTTGTGTATTTTATGTGCTTACATATGCACAAACAAATTTTTATCCTGATATGATGAAATTTCAAAAACTCGTGAATATTTTCAAAATACCAACATTGACGTGGTTTTTCCAAAATACCAACATTTGTATGAAAGGTCAATGTTGAAACATTGAAATTATAAACGACTCACAAAAAATCTATGAAATAAAAGGAGAAAATGTAAGTTGCAACGAGAAAAATGTGAAAAATAAGTGGGTATTTATAGTCATAATGCATACATAAATTGTAACAATAATTAAAGAAAGTCTAAACATGTGATCAAACATGGAATCCAATCAAAAAACACATGAGAAACGCATGGAACCTGCTAACCTTGTTGGCCAATCTCCAATCCAGATTTTGAACTAATTCAGTTTCTACATTCTGAAACCATTTCCAGATTATATAATCTAATACGTGCAAAGATAGCGTAAAAAATTGTCCTTCATAGGGTTTGAAATGTTTCACATTATACAATATGAATTAATCAAGTATAGGATTTTTGTGTGATCCACATTGCACCGATAATTTATGTTGATTACAATGCACAAACCTTCTACAAGTTGATGTGTTTGGTTCATTTGCAAACTACACAACATAAACATTAAGGTTCACATTAATGTCACATTTTCTCATTTGAAGGCCAAGTTGAAAAAATTAAGGATCGTCTGAACTACAAAGTCACAATAATGGTGGACAATGTTAAGTATTGTCGTATGTAGGTAGACTCAGATGGAAATGTCTTGTTCAACCAAATGAAACTCTGAAACAATGACGACATGAGAATCATGTTATCTTTATTTTGTCAGCATATTTTCAAGGGACTAATTGAGTTATACGCTTTCTTGGTCAAATATTTAAAAGATATTCGGGAAAACTTATTTTTGCCCAAGACCTACAAAGAAATAAGAGTTGCATGGATAGACCATACAAATATTTAAGTATGACGGATTCATGATTTTGTGTGTCTTTTATTATGTTGTTTTACATTGTTGAATTATGTTTTTGAAATTGTTACGTTTAATGTATGTTGTTGTTGTAAAATTTTATTTAATGCCATTTTTTTCTTTCAATTTTCAGTGTTATAAACATGCTTCAAACCGTGTCAAACCATCCAACCCTCAAGTTTAACGCAATATGGGATTGTTTCGGAGTATAAAATCTGAAATATTATGAAAATGAATTGATATTATATTATATGAATCAATCGATAATATGGAATTGTGGCGTTAGAAGCAATTCATGTGGTGTTTAATGCCTTTTTGATCAGTCTGGACATTTTAAAATGTTTGCTTTGATCGTAGTTACAATTTAGAAACGTTATGTGGTTATAAATACTTTGTATTCTTCAGCATTTTCACTCATATTCACTTTTCATCCTTTCTTCACATTTCTTTCTTAATTTTCATTTGGAAGTGTGTTATGATACCATGTTCACTATTGATCACTACTGGTCATCCAAAAATTGTTGTGCATTTTTTATAGGGATGATCAACATAGACCCTTATATCAATTATAATTTGAATTATGGATTTTGACAAAATTCAAATTATATAATATGAAAATCTACAAAATGTATTGAAATTATATAATCGAAACAGAGTATTTTGAAAATTTTTAAGGGTGTACGGGAAGTGCAGAGGGTTGAAAGAGAAACTCTCAACCTTTAATAGAACTAAAATTATAGTTGTTTTTTCTATGATCTAAGAGACTCTATACGACGGAAGACTTTTACTTAGAAGAATTTCTTTTTAGACTCTTTCAATATATCTGAAAAATGCTCTTCAAAAGATATCTTTCAAAAGTGTTAACATTAAAATAAATATCCTTCCAGAATTATATCTCAAATTTTTAATAGTGTCTAATAGACATTGAGAGGCATAAGAGGAACTCTACTCAATTGAAACTAAAACTGTATAAGACTCTTCTCTATCACTCAGTCTAAATGCATGACTCTGGCCTGGCTCTTAAGTTCTCTTCTGCTCACAATTTTTTTTTAATTTAATACTTGAAGTTAAAAATTAGCATGGAGATCAACTTGTTTAACAAAAGTACATTTAACGTACCTAAATCTAACAACAATTAGTTATGCGAACAAAATGAAACTTTATAAATAAGTTAAGCGACATATTTAGCTTAACATAAAATAAAGAGAATCCTTCGAGAAATTTGGAGAGGAGAGGATCATGGAAAAGTTGTAGACCAAAAAACCAATGAATTCACCATTAGACTAACTATCAAAGAATAATTATTTTGGCCAATGTTAAAGCACTTTTGAAGCACTTTTGAAGCAATGACACCAACCACAGGCCCCGCAACTATTGTAGTTATGCAAATTCCTATTACACGATCCTTAACAATTTGTTCTTCAATTGTTTTTTGGAGGGACAATGTCATCCTCCAATTACGAGCAGCTTGCAAAAACTTATATGTTTGTTGTAAGACTTTCTATCATTTCCTGAAGAGATTTCAATCATGTTACTCTCCCATTTGATATTTTCTTCTTCCTTTGAATGAATAAGTACCTATGACAAATTCTTTATCCTCGTCTCTTGTTGCCCATCAAGGTCACTATTAGAACCTCTCTAACTTGTATTTCGCGGGCAGAGATGACATCATGGTCAAACCAAAGGATCATATCAACGCCGACTGTGTAGAAACATCGTATGTATTCAAAGCGGCTTTTGAAAGCTTCCATTATGACAATATATTCTTTTTGACCCAAGAGAATAACGATGAAAGCTCACAATTACAACAACAGAAAATAGAGTAAATGACAAAGTAAACCTTGTAGGCCCCACCGGATTTGAAAAGTAAATAAATCAAAATGAATAGTGTTGTTGATAAAATTGTTTGATAGAGATAATAGGCCAGAATTTGACCTTTGTTTAAAAAAAGACCAGTATTTGACAAAAATATAATATAATGACAAAAAAAAATGATATAGCCTACCAGATTTTTAAAAAGTTAAAAAATGAGAGTGAATAGTTTCATTTGCATGTGATAAAAACCACAAAGCCACACAACTCAGAACACAAAACACAACACAATGAACAAGTGGAAAAGAAGAAAAAGAAAAAATTTACACTTACTTTCATATCTTTCTAACAAGTAAGTTCACAAATTTTTCCTCTTTCTTTCTTTCTTTCTTTCTTTTGTGTGTTTGTTTGTTTCATTCATTTGCTACGAGAACTCAACAACTTTGGTCTATGTTTTTTGGTGTTTTATTTATATATTTTTGGAATCAAAAAATAGGTATCTATGTTTAAACTTTAACTTTTTATTTTTTCATGTATGTTTAAATAAAAATTGTTTCTTTCATAAATACCTCACATAAGTCACAACATAGAGACACAACACAAAGTGAAGAACAAGAAGAAGACATTTACACTCACTTTCACATTTGTCTAACAAGTAACTTCACAAATTTCTCCTCTTCCCTTTTTTCTTCTCTTGTGTGTGTGTTTGTATGTTTCATACATTTGCTACGAGAACTCAACAACTTTGTTATGTGTTATTTTTGGTGTTTTTTCTTATATGGAAAATACTTAAACACACAACAAATGTGTTTGTTTATATGAAACAACAAACACCTCTGACATATGGTAGTGTTTATCTGAATCAATTTTGTTTGTTAGTTGCCGCTTCATTGATTGTTAAAAGGTGAAAATAAGTTGCATTACCACAAGTCCAAGATCTTACCACCACATGGTATATATACGGCACAATAAGCATGACACATGAATCATGCACGACAACTTATCTTCATCGATTTTCTATGTAAAATAATGGTTTTTTATATTTATTTTTTTCAAATAGAAGAGGCGAGATAAGAAAAAAAAAGTATCTATAGAATACATACTATGTGGTGGTAAGATCATGGGCTTGTGCTAATGCAACTTATTTTCACCTTTTAAAAATCAATGAAGCGGCAACTAACAAACAAAATTGAATCGGATAAACACTACTATACGTGAGAGGTGTTTGTTATTTCATATAAACAAACACATTTGTTGTGTGTTTAAGCATTTTCCATACAAGAAAAACACCAAAAAACACAAAACAAGTTATATGAAAACTTTTTTAATGATTATAGATATGATAATTCATTGTGTTTAGTTAGATATTGTTTTCTTTTTTTATTGTGTTTTTTAAAATACATGTTTATAGTGCAATAGAAGGAGGAAGTTAAGATTATGTTGTTTCATAACTTTGTGAATGTTTTGAGTTGGATTTTTAGGTGTGTTTTAGGAGATTATGTTATTTTAATTTGTTTTTGAATGATTATTAACACATTGGTAATTTTGAGTTGATTTTTTTTTTGTTTCATGACAACGAGATTATAATATTTTTGAACTTTCTGAATGATTATCACTTATTGTTAATTTACTGTGTTGAGTTGGATTGTTGGACTTTTAGGTATGTCCGGAACCATCTTTGACGGGACACGTGATCACTTTGTTATCTGGAGCCACTGGATGAGTCATCATCTGTCTTCATTAAGCTTATTTAAATGTACAATTGAATCAAATCCCCATCTTGACAATGAAGAGTGGCAAAAGAGCAACTCTAAGGCTCTGAAAGAAATTCAATTGTACTCAGGAGACATTAATTGAATATTTATACATCAAAACTTTGATAATGGAACAAATGGAAGGGATAAAAAATGGAAAGGATTTTGACTCCACAACGAAATTCTATATGATCCCTAATTAACTATCCATCGACACAGATGCTACGATGAAATATTAAGTCACACCATTTTGTTCTACTTCTACTGTATGCGAATAATACTTATCTTAATTTTATTTATCTATTTATTGATGGCGCTAGTCATAATCTTGTGACTATGAACTTATGTTTCAGTGGAAATTAAAAATGATAGACCGCTATTAAAAAGTTTATGGGATTATGAGTTTGTTAGGGGTCTTATTTTAATTTCTTGTTTTGGAATTTGATTGATAAATTTTTATCAACTTTTTAAAATTATTTTACATTTATTTGTTATAACTAGGAGTGAAAATATGTTGAGTTGAGCTAAATTTTTCAAGACCTAAATCTAGTCCAATAGAAAATTCAAGGTCCATGTTAATTTTGTTATCTATCATAGACTTATTTTTTGACCCGAGTTTGATTTTCTAGAAAATCAGCTATAATTTGCTAGTCTACTAACATATTCATATTCAAATAAGTAATATGACATGTTGAAATATACTACAAGCTAATATGTCAATGAGATTAAGTTCTATTTTGAGATTTAACATGATATTTAGATTGCGACATATTTTGACAAATTATTTGAACTATATTTTATAACAATATATTTAAATATCTCAAACTAAGTTAATATGTTTTTTTTTTGTTACACTAAGTTAATATGTTTTTTTTTTTGCGGTGGTCGGGATTTGAACCTCGGACCTTGCATATATGATGCATTGTCCTTACCAGTTGAGCTAAGCTCACGAGGACACTAAGTTAATATGTTTAAATTAATAAAAACATTTTCCATAAAAATGTTAAATACAAATATAATAAAAATAGTTAGTAAAATATATTATTCCTAGTTATTTAAGTAGGCTAATACAGCATATTCAAAAGATTTTTTCCGTTGATTGAAATAAGACATTTTTTTTAATAAAATTAAGTTTCTAAAATTTTTTTAGCCTTATTTATTTTTTAAAAATGACCTAACCTAAACTTTTTTTAAGGAACCTAACCTAAACTTGAAGTGCACTCAAACATAAATCGTACAATTAATCTAATCAATTCCACCCCTAATTATAACCAACAATAAATATAATGAAAATATAATTTTTTTCCCTAGAAATTAAACTTTAAAAATAATATTAGTATTAACAAATTTAATACTTCTTTGTAATTTTCACAATTCAATTAAATTAGTCATACTATTTTTTTGTTACATGAGCAGATGACAAAAAAAAACTATTAACCACAATAATAAGTAACATCCATACTATCCGCTGCATAACAAACAAAACTCAGCCAAAAAATCAAGTATACTCAACAGAGGCTCCGCTTACCGTGCACAACATCAATGGGTCTCCTACAGTGCATGATGTATTTTAACCCTTTTTTTTTTTTTTTTTGCGTTGAGGATTACATGCTCTAGTGGGGCCTCTAACGGGTAATAAGTATTATTACAATTATATTCACATATTCAATGCAAAGGTCAATTTAGGTAGTTCATATTTAGTTTCTATCCTCTTTTTGTCGAAGATGTTATTTATTTTCAACTACTTGTATTGATATATTAACTATATTCAGATAAAAATAAATTAGTTTTTAGTTTAATATATACAGTAGAAACTCTATAAATTAATAATGTCGGGACCGGAGAAATTTATTAATTTAGAGAGTTATTAATTTATCGATAAATTAATCATTATTAATTTAAAGAGTTTTTAAGTAATTATACAGTACATACTAAACAAAAAGGCAAATTAGTTTATGCCTCTTAGAATTACGTTGCAGCGAACTTTGGGACTCAACGTAAATTAGTAACTACTGTGTTCATATGCATTGGAAAAATACAACACCTGAGCTATTGGATGCAATAAGAAAAGTTAGAGATGAGCTCCAAACAGACTTGAACTTTAAAGGAAAACAGACAACAATTGAATCGTATTTCAGTAATATATTTTTTTCAGTTCCTATGAATTATTAATTTATGATTTTCTTGGGACCGAAAATTATAAAGGGATCTCCCGAAAAATTATTATCTTATTATTTTATCGAGTTTTTCAATATTTTACATTGGTCCAAGTCGGGACCAGACAAATTTATTATTTTAAAGATTGTATTAATTTACCGAGTATTAATTTAAAGAGTTTCTACTGTACTGCCATATAGATTACCATATAGATAACTGGGAGTTTTTTTGTTTATTCAAACCGACATTGATAAACAGTTAAACATTGTTTTTTTTTTTAAAAAAATTGATAGATTAAGATATATTATATTGAGTTTGTCTAACATGTGCAATATTGCATACGTTAAAGCAACTAAAAGTAGTTAGTTTTTATTAAAAAACAACAATTATTTATTTAAAAATTATATATTTATTACAAAATGTACAAATTTCAATGCAAAATTTCTATTTTAAACTTTTTAACATGTGCAAATTTGCACATGATAGAAAAGCTCATATTATATATATGAAAATAAATAACAAAAGATTCTAAAAGATTGTTAGTCTTTACAAGATTTTAAAAGAGCGGACGTTAATCTTTAGAAGATTTTAAAAAAACAAAAGTTATTCTTTAGAAGATTCTCAAATAATGGAAGTTATTCTTTAGAAGATTCTAAAAGAACGGAAGTCAGTATTCTGGATATTTTCAAAGAATGAAAGGTAGTCTTTAGAAGATTTTAAAAGAACAAAAGTTGGTCTTTAGAAGATTCTCAAAGAACGAAAGTTAGTTTTTAGAAGATTCTTAAAGAACAAAAGTTAGTATTCTGGATATTCTCAAAGAATGGAAGTTACTCTTTAGAAAATTCTCAAAGAACGGAAGTTTGATTTTGATTTGATTTGTGACTTTTAGGGTAACAGGTCTGAGTTTGATTTGTCAATGAACAATTTGATTCGTCCTTGAACATTCGTCCAAATTTGATTTCTCACTGAACAATTTGATTTGTCATTGATTATCAATACATCATAGATAAGAATCTTAGTTCTTAAGAATATTCTCATAGAATGAAAGTTAGTCTTAGTAAGATTATCATAGATAAGAATCTTAGTTCTTATGAGGATTCTCATAGAACGGAAGTTAGTCTTAGTAAGATTATCATAGAAAAATGAAAAACTAAAAAGTTTGTGCTCAAATGAAAAATCATAATCATTATCTGTCGACTCAAACTCAACTAAACGACAAACTGTATCAAACAAAATCATTTCGACCGTTGGATATGACCCAATTGAACTTATAATGAACCAGGAACTCGAATTTTATCGATCGGAATCTTATAGATAATTCGATCTGACAAACTATCCCTTTAGAAGATTCGCATAGAACGAAAGTTAGTCTTAGTAAGATTGTCATAGGTAAGAATCTTGGTTCTTAGGAAGATTTGTATAAAACGAAAGTTAGTCTTACTAATATTGTCATAGATAAGAATCTTAGTTCTTAACAAGATTCACCTAGAACGGAAGTTAGTCTTAGTAAGACTCTCATAGGTAAGAATCTTGGTTCTTAGAGAGATTGTCATAGACCGAAATTAGTCTTAATAAGATTTCATAACTTTTCTTTATAGCCACAATTCGGCCCCGTAAATATCACAACCTTTCTTTTTGACCCTCTATAAATTTTCATCAAAGTTGGTTCCATTGAATTTTTGTCTACATTTTCTGTCTTAACCATCAAGTGACTCTATCAGATAATGATGCGGAAAAGCCACATGGACTGTTTTAATGACTACGATCTTAGTTGGTTTATACACGTGCCAATTCTAATTGTTATTCTTATTTAAAATGTTAATTATGTTTTTCATCCCTGTAAATATGCCAATTTTTGTTTTAGTCCCTCAAATTATAATTTGTTTTAACAAAACATGAATTAAATATGAATTTTAATATTTTTGGTGGTTAAAAATTCATACTCAATTCATGTTTCGGTTAAAAATTATAATTTTTTTTGGAGATATGTTTACAATATTCTAGACAATTACGTTAAAAATTTCAAATGCTAAACATGAATTGACTTAAAAATATAGACAAAAAATGGTGATTGAAAATTTTATAAGGTTTAAAAATTGAAGAAAAATTAGAGAGACTAAAATAAAAAGTTATTTTATTTATAGGAACCAAAACCATATTTAACTCTATTTAAAAATACCATAATATGTAATTAATAATAGGCAAAATTACACAATTAGTCCCTTAACTTAATTTTAGGTAACACTTTCGTCTTTTATCTTTTTTTGTCACGATTTAGTCCTTTGTGTTATAAAATGACAATATCTTATCATTTTTATGAGATTTTTTCAATGAAATTTGATTTTCTAGACTTGTATGATGAAGATTTGCATTTGTTTATGAGTTTGATGAATTTTTTTTGGAGTTTTTGATTATTTTTTCATTAAAAAGGATAACTATGTTGTTATTTTATAGGCCAAATACCTTCACGAGTCCTTTAAGTTTCACGTTTGTTTTAGATATGTCCTTTATGTTTTCAAGGTTTCAGATAAGTCCTTTAAGTTTCGAGTTTGTTTCGGATAGGTACTTCTTGTCAACCTCCGTTGTACCAAAGTTGTTCTGTCTGTTAAGTCAAAATTGATATGTCCGTTAAGTGGGTGAGGTGGTTCTCTCTGACACATGACATCAATTTTTTTCCAACCAGATCAACTTTGGTTTAACGGACATATCGACTTTGGTTTAACGGAGGTTGATAGAAATGACTTATCTGAAACAAACTCGAAACTTAAAGGACCTATCTGAAACAAACTCGAAACTTAAATGACCTATCTAAAACCTTAGAAACTTAAATGATATATCTGAAACAAACATGAAACTTAAAGGACCCGGGGAGGTATTTGACCTATTTTATAACATAAAGGACTAAATCGTGACAAAAAAAGATAAAGGACGAAAGTGTTCCCTAAAATTAAGTTAAGGGGCTAATTGTGTAATTTTGTCGTAATAATATTATTTTTATTTATAAATACGTGTTTTTTTTTTGAAGGATAAATATGTAGTTTTTATCATTAAAACTAAAAAAACTCATTAATCAAACGGTTGACATTTTTTCAAGTCTAATCCCATGGCTAACATTCTCCCCACCATCTTTATCTCTAACCTCTTCCACTTCCACATCCACCATTGTTGTGGCACAACAAAAACACCATAACCCACACACATGACAAGTTTCAATTTTTCGTTAAACAAGTTTCAATTCATTGCTTTTTGCTCTTCTTCTTCCCCTCTCGTAGACGTTTCCAACTTCAAAGTTTATGGGTTTGACAAATTCGTGATTTAAATAAACTGGGGACATGTAACAATTGAGAATTTCATGCTTTAGGGATTTCTAAGTTTGATGATGTCTATAAAGTTTACTTTGAATCAGGGTATGAGGATTTGTGGGATGAAGATGAGTATTGAGCTTGTGGCAGATTCCTTTTTCTTGATTTGGGGATGAATTTCACAGCGGATATTTGGTTTGGGGATGAATTTATTGATTTGGATGAATTTCACTATGGATATTTCGTGGTGGATTTCTGCGGACATGTAACAATATTTTCACGTGGAAGATGAACCTACTTGAATTTCCCTTTAAATTTATTAGTTTTTCTGGGCTTATAGGAAATATTCTTCCAGCACTACTCCATCACCCATCATTGATTGCAATAAAATTGAACTTCTATCACTAAAATTAACCAACAACAGTGGCAACTGAGGTTCTTAACACCAATTTCAGTTGTGGAAACACCTTTCTAGGAACATTGAATTTTAACCCTGTTCTCCATTTTTCAACAATATTTTGGTTCAATGACTAAATCACCCTTTGTAAATGATACAAAAAATTCTATTATGTTTTCAAAAAATATAAATTAAATAAGTAACCTCTACTGTAAATCACTACCATTCAATTAAATAAAATATATCAAATAGTCCATATTCATTTTATAAAAAACAAAAGAAGGTCTCTTACGATAAGAGACCTATTCATGTCTCCTACCGTAGCCTAAGCCACTCAATAGATCATGGTGGATCTTATTTTAAGTTTAGCTAAAAAGTCATCATATATACTACCCTTCTAAAAAATTTGACCCAATTTAACCTGTCTTTACTTATAATTATTAAAGATAAAAATAGTTTTTTTAAGGGAAAGATAAAGATAGCTAAAAACAAGTGGCATTGATCTTATAAAATAAATTCACTTTGAGCTGACATATTTCAATACCCAATGGACAAAACTCATATCCATATGTTCAGCTAGCATAAAGACATAAATGACATGAACTCAACAAGCATTTTCTAACACATGATGAGGGTAGATTGGTCATTAAACATCTGCACTACAATAGTTTCGTGTCTCATTGGAACAACACAACACAAGCATACTATATTTGTAATAATTTTCAACTCGAACGGGTATTAGATTCTGACGTGGCTTTGTAAAAAAAAAAACATAAACATAAATAAACTTAACAACATTAGCTTCCTCAAAAAAACATCAAACGAACGAAGACACAAACACACAACAACGTAGTAGAACACAACACAAACCTGTTTCAAACAAAAACTGTTCTATGTCTCAACAATTCCCAAACTTCAAATCAAATCAAAATTAACCTAAACTTACCACAATTTCTAGGGTTTTCATCTCCAAATTCCACAATCACAATTCAACAAAAATGTATGTGTAGTTCCTTAACCACTCTTTCTTTTCACTTTTTCATTTTTTTTTAAATTATCATATTAGTTAGTGCATCTTCTTTCATATTGTTTCTTAGTAGAAATTGTTCCATGTTTTCACCTTAATTCCACACTTTAGTGCTTACTATAACGTTAAATTGTGTTTCATATTCTTCTTTGTTTCTCTAATTCATCTTGTTTCTCTAGGTTGCTTATTTTTTACTTTTTTCATAATTTGGTTTTCAGATCTATTACTGCTATAATCTTTCTTCTTAATTTCAATTTCACACCATTTTCTTTTGGTAAGCTTACACATTTAATGTAATTTATTGTAACCCTACTACCTGTATTGTATGTTTGTAACTATAGAAACAAGTCAACAATTTCAATTTGGATTTTTTATATTTGCTTTTGTATTATATGTTGTTAATTTGGTTTCCTGCTAATTGTACTGTATTGATGGTGTTATTTATCAATTGTTGTCTCTTTGATTAGAGCATATACTGTTTTATATATTTAAGGTGTTTCATTTATAGTAATGCATGTGCTGTTCAATGATATTGCTTCTTGAATGCTTCTGAAGTTTGATTCTTTTGTTGGCTTTGCAGTTATGGTGTTGCGGAATTTATTGTAAGAAATAGACAGCAAAGATTACTTTCTTTTTGAATTGTATGTTTGTGTTGGGTTTTCATTATGAGTGGTACACCTAAGAAATCTCATGAAGAGTCTGTTCAGCAGTCTTCAAAACACCCGCATGAAGACGCGGGTGCATATCCAAAATTGGCGCCGTCTTCAGTTTCAAATGAGTATCATATGTCTTATGATATAGGTCAGGATTCTCGGGTGGTAAAAGCGCCTCGTGATGTGGAGAGAAGATCTCCTCTTCATTCAGTGTATCGGATGCCGCCATCTTCTAGTGATCCTCATGCCGAGCATCCTGTTGGTCCTGAGAAGAGGTTAGAATCAAGGGAATCCAAGGATAGTAGAGATATCTGGTTTGAGAATCGTGATACGAAGACTGAGAAGAAGGAGATGTTTGGAGAAGTGAGAAAGGATACTCAAAGTGCTAAAAGTGAAAAGGATGCACATGTTGAAGGTAGAGGAGATGACAACAAGGATGTTAGACATGATCGGGATAGTCATAATGATTCAAAAGGGGATACTAAGACAGAAAAGGATAGTTTTAATGCGGCTAGCGGCCTTCACTTGGATTGGAAAGAATCAGAAAAATACCATAGGGCAAAAATATATTCTGATCCTTCTGGCGCGAGTTTGGAACCCTGGCCTATGTTACGTGGGAATACACAAGGTTCACTTGAGGTTGGAAAGGAGAGTTCATCAGCAGAACAAAGGGAGTATGGCGGGGACGCTCGTGAAGCTGTTGGGGAGAACAAAATTGATGCCAAAGGTGACGATAGATCTAAAGAGAAAGATAGAAAAAGAAAGGAAGTGAAGCATCGGGACTGGGGGGAGAAGGAAAAAGAAAGAAGTGATCGTAGAAACAATATACAAGTTAGCAACACAGGTAGTGACTGGAAAGAATCTGTGAATGATCGTAGAAACAATGTACAAGTAAGCAATACGATTGGTGACGGCAAAGAACCTCTGAAGCAAGATAGAGATGTTGAAAGGTGGGAGAGGGAGAAAAAAGATCTTCCCAAAGAAAAAGAAAATTTAAAAGAGAAGGAAAAGGATCAGATGAAGAGGGAGTCGTGGAATGGGGCCGAGAAAGATGTTTCAAATAACGAGAAGGAACCTGTTGATGGATCGGCTAAGGTTCCTGAACAAGAAACTGTTTTACCGGAGCAGAAGAAACAAAAAGATGTTGATAGAGAAGCTAAAGACAAGAGAAAAGAAAGGGAAGCTGATTTAGTAGGAGACAGGTCTGATAAGCGCAGTAGGGGCATTGACAAGGAATCAGACGATGGATGTGCTGAGGGGCAAGGGGCAATAGAAAAGGAGAGTGAAGTCTATAACTATAGTGGTCAGCACCGTAAGAGGATACAAAGATCACGGGGGAGCCCTCAGGTGCCTAATCGGGAGCCTCGTTTCAGGTCCCGTACCCAAGACAACGAAGGGTACTTTCTTCCTCTTCCTTCATGTTTCATTGTTTGCTAAATTATCTATCTAATAAATATATTGTCATTCAAATATCTTGTAAAATTGTCTATATATTTGTGTTTCAGTTGTAAAAGTTGAAGTTTCATAATTACATTGGATAGATGTTTCTTTACCTTAATTGATTGAATCCTATTTTTATGGTGTTTTTTTTAGTATGGTCCTTCGTTATATTCATTCTAGTAACTATAGCTGGACATATATGTTGCAGGTCTCAAGGTATGCTATCATTTTGTTTCAGTGGCTTCATGAAGTAACACAGGTGCCAGCAGAAATTGTTATTGGCCCATTGATAATCAATTGCTGGCACTGTTTAGCGGTGGAACGGAGAAGATTAGAGCTTAATATTCTTAAGTGCTTTTTACATTGCTTTTCCAATATATAAGTTCTGTTATTTCAGGTAAAGTAGAGGTTTCTTATGTTGTTTATAAAGTTGGTGAAAGCATGCAAGAGCTGATAAAGCTGTGGACGGAATATGAATCATCTCAATCTCAAATTGAAAAAAATGGTGAAAGCTCTAATAATGGCCCGACTCTGGAAATTCGGATATCGTCTGAGTATGTTACTGCTACAAATCGCCAAGTAAGCTTCATTTTTCTTATTATTGTAAAATTGATGAAAGATTCTCATCAATTGCGTTTCTTTTGGTGGCTTCATTTAATATTACACAAACTACTTTTCCTGCTTATTTGATATTCAGAATGTCTGCTTTAAATGATATTATTATTCTGATAAGATTAGTTTGTGTAGCCGTTCCGTCTATTTATTTTTTTTTCATTTTACCTTTGCCTCATCTTCTGCTTGCGTTGATGCAGTGAATATAATGCTGCCTTAAATTTATAAGTTCGTTACTAGTAACATTTCAATATAAAATAGTAAAATTCTGATTTAACCCTTTTTCTTTTTCACACATTTTGTTCCTTTAATTGAGCCTTTGATTGTAGTTGGCCATTCTTCATAATTTTCATGAACATTTTTGAAACTATTAGAGGCCTTTTCTATAGAGGCAGCTTATCAAGACACTATAAATACACATTGATGCTCTTTGATATGTATTATTTAAAGGCCTCGTTCATTACTATTGAGTATTCACTGTTGGCTTTGTCTGTTAAACTCTCTGATATCTGTGTTTGGGTTCTTAGCTTTTCAAAACAAGATTGCTTCCTTTGTTTATGAAGGACAGTAATAATTATGCATTAAATATTTTCTGAATATTTATATGTCTGTGAGTGCGCGTGCGCGTGTGTGTTAGTTAACATGCGATTAAAATTGTATACCATACCACATCCCAAGTCTATCATATAGAACAATGGGGAAACATAGGGGATGTTGACCATAGGATCCCAACAAGGCGGATGAAATGGAGGAGTGCACGAATTGTGATGTGAAAGTACCGCCCAAGCTAAGGAAATTTTTTATGCACAATTATAAACACGTGTTGTATGAAACTAAATGTTGGGCAGTAAAAAGGGAACAAGAAAATAAGATTAGTGAAATAGAGGGAATCCTATGATAGTGAAATAAAATTAGTATAGTATCTAATAGTTGTATTTCTTTAGAGTTTTTTTGGTCACATTTTAAATAACATAGATTCTAACTCTTTCATGATCTGATCTAGTCTCTATTAGCTTTAGAGTTAAATGTTTTTAAAATGTTGTCTGTCTCTTCACCCAGGATGCTCTGAGACATCAATATCCATATTCTGCCAATAATCCGGTACCTTTTGATTTATCTGAATCTTCTGCTTCTTGCATAGTTCGACCTCTATTTAGGACTGCGTAATTTTTTTTAGTCAAGTAGTTATCCTCCTATTCTTGAAGTCTTCCTTTGAACTTGCTTGCTATTTTTAAACCAAAGAACTATAGGTCTGAACTTTTCAGTTGATCTTGAAATTGTCGTCAGTATGTAATCCATCCTATACTTCTATCTTACTTACAGCATGCTTTTTCATCGAACAGTTGAAAACAACTTAGCTTAGTGATTACTATTATAAGGGTGAGTGGTTTATGCAATGATTATTGGACTAGATTGGCTAGTCTGGTCCAAATAACTGCAGTCGGGCCATCTTAGCGTCAGTCAAATCTGGTTGAAATTCTTTGAACTTGTTCATAATGTCGAGTTAGTCAATGGAGCTTAATGGGGTGAAAAGTAGTAACTTCCAATTTTATGCTGTTGTGAAAATCTGAGGCTTGGTAACTTCCAGTGCTACTATTGTAAACTAATTTATGTACCCTAGTTTGGCATGAAGATTTATATTTAAAAAAAAAATAATGATTTCACTAGATGGAAGTCTCGATGTTTTTTTTTTTGCCTTTTTCTGTATATCCCTAAAATTTAATTGTAATACTTTTCAAACATGATTTTTCTATTAATGCTATATCATGTATTAAGTAACAGTTACATTATTGTATTCAGGTCAGAGGTGGCCAGCTTTGGGGGACTGATGTGTACACATATGACTCCGATCTTGTTGCTGGTATGTCTTTTAGAAAACCGGTGCATTAGGGTGTTCTTACATATACTGGAAGATACATGCTTGACGTTAGTATCTGCACAGTTCTCATGCATACAGGTTACTGTCGCCCAACAGCATCTCCACCTCCTGCAGCCATACAAGAATTACGCGCAACCATTCGGGTGCTACCTCCAAAAGATTGTATGTCCATACAGCCTTAATCACTATTATCTTCAATAATATTTAATTGCCTTTTAAATGGTAATGACTAAGAACTGCGAATATATTTAGAATCGAATTTAGGAGACACAGTTTTTTTTTTCTTTCCATTTGAATATTTATTTGGCAATCTAATTTTTTTAATTATGTATGTGACATCAGGCTATATTTCTACACTGAGAAACAATGTACGTTCCCGTGCTTGGGGTGCTAAAATTGGCTGCAGTTATCGAATTGAACGGTGTTGCATTGTGAAGGTAATATCAAAAGGTGTGCAAAATCTCCTATCAATATTACCAACTTAATATCTAACTGTTCATTTTGTTTATCTTCAGAAAGGAGGTGGAACTATTGATCTTGAACCTTGCCTCACACATACATCAACTATTGAGCCGACTCTTGCTCCGGTGGCTGTGGAGCGGACAATGACTACTAGGGCCGCAGCTTCGGTTTGTTTCAGCATCTATTTTTTTTTAAATAAGCAAATTCAGCATCTAATAATTGCCTCCAAAATATAATCAATAACTGTTAATGTTGTTTCATAGATGGAACTTGTCGATGCCTGCATTTGTGCTTCTCAATAATTCAAGCATGCACTGTGTTAATTTCTTGAAGTTAAAGTTTCGGTGTTTAATTTTTTCTATTTGGGCTGTTCAGTTGGTTATGTTCTATTTTCTGCATTCAGAAATTGTGCTTTGTTATGCTTTCAGGTGGCGCAAACAAACTGTTTTTTTTTTCCTTCTAAAGATTGTCTTTCTATCAGTTTCCATAAATGTGTTATTAATTTCAATGAAAAGTAAAGTGTTATTAATACGAAAAAAAGATTGAGAAGAATATAATGTCCCGCATGTGTTGAAGCATGGTATTTATGTTGCTAGCCTAGCTAGAAAGACCCGGCCTTTGGTATTTACTGTCTTATTTTGTGGCTTTCATTTTTCAGAATGCATTACGGCAGCAAAGATATGTTCGAGAAGTCACGATTCAGTACAATCTTTGCAATGAGCCTTGGTATGGTAGTTTATGTTGCTAAATTGATTGACTAATCTCATATTGTGCTGTGTTGGTGCAAAAATAATAAAACCCAATTTATGTTATTTTAGTAATATTTGAAAACATGTCAATATTCGGCTATGCAATGTGGATCAGGAAGCAGTATTTCTTATCCTTTGTTAGATAACAGATGCAATACGACATACATTCTGCACCTTATCTTGATATTATTTTATACAACTATCCTTACTCATGATTTTGTATTTCTTAATCATCAGGATCAAATATAGTATAAGCATTGTAGCAGACAAGGGTCTAAAAAAGCCACAATACACATCTGCTCGATTGAAAAAGGGAGAAGTTTTGTATTTGGAGACACATACGACCAGGTATTTTGACACGGAAGTTGTTGCACTAAACGAGTAATTTGTACTGTACATAAACTGTTATGTGCTTCGTATATGATATCCCTTAAAAAGTCAATGCACTGAATCCATTGATTGTTACTGTTGAATGTCACATCTAACATGAACATGCTTATGTAAAATTATATTTAATAAAATTTCAATGTTATGATTGTTGTTTTCATTTATAATACAACTTCATTCTTTGAGAAATTTATTGAGTTCAACGAATTCATGAAGGTGGTCTTGTTGAAATCACGTAGAAAAAGCCTCCTGGTGTTCTTTTAACAATGAGTCATTTTGTTGTAGATACGAGCTTTGTTTTGCCGGAGAGAAATTGGTCAAGGCTACACCTGCAACTCAGGCAAATGAATCAGGCACAGAGAAGGCTCAAAATCACCATACACATTCTGCAAATGGTGAAAAAAGTGAGCCTGATCATGTTATGATTGATGCTTTCCGGTGGTCTCGTTGTAAGAAGCCTTTGCCACAGAAATTGATGCGCACGATTGGCATCCCTCTACCTCTTGAACATGTCGAGGTATTTTCATATCATTCTAAATATGTAGAATGCATATTTAAACTGTTTTTGAATTTTTCAATTGTATGATGATTGGATGGATATTTGCACTATGATTAGGTGTTGGAGGAGAACTTGGACTGGGAAGATATACAATGGTCTCAAACTGGTGTTTGGATTGCAGGAAAGGAATATACCCTTGCAAGGGTGCATTTCTTGTCAATGAATTAATTTTTTGTTTTTGTTTTGTTTTTTGGAGATTATATTTGTCTTTCACTTCTATTAAGGGAGTGATGGTGGGATGAAATAATCAACAAACATATTAATTAACTAATGTACTTATTTGGAAAGATATTGTTTCGTGTAACTGAAGCAGTCATAGTTTATGCAGCACAGTTATTGACTTAAGAGTTAAGACCAATAGAAATAAAATTTGCTTGCTATAGTTTTCATAGTGCTATTGTTTTCACAGAGATTAATCAATTAATGTACTATTGAAAGCAACAAACACAAATCAAATAAACCAAACAGTTGGACTCAAATAGTTAATGAGCTCCACCAATGGACGAATTGTTTGGAAGAACTTAAATTTGACTCCTAGGTGGAACAATTCTTGATCATGTTTTACTTATCTTTTGACCGAACTCTGGATTATTAGAGTCCATTCCTTTGAGAATCAAAGGGTTAACATAAAAAAAAAACAGCAATTAGAGAATAAAGGTAATGCTGAAAATGCAGTTGAAAACACAACATTGAACACAGACATTACTTATTAATAAAGCCGATGTTTTAGAATTAATTTATAATTGTTATAGATTCTTTAGTTTAAATAAGTTGGTTTAATCTAAAAAATTGTTATAGATTCTGCAGTCGATATGTTTCCTGTCAAGCAATCCAAACCATATGATTGATGCTCTCAAAAAAAAAAAAACCATGAGTGATAATAAGATAACTTGCAAATGTGCAAATTTTAAATTTATTGATAAATATCAAACTTTAAATTTGGACTATTTTGCAAATGTGCAATTTTAATGTGTATGCATGGATTCCTTGACTGCACCAAATTCAGATCTTTATTTGGTTCATATAAAATGCCAATCAAAATTTACTTTAGGTTCAACGGTGTTTATTAGTCTGATTGGCCAATTCAATTGGTAGCCTAGAACTACAGATTTGGTCCATCTAAAGTCTAAGTAATTGAGTCTGAAGCAAGCCAACCAAGGAAGATGTCCATAAATGTATAATCTGCAGCTCAGATGTGCAAGCTCGCAATTCCATGATAGTAGCCAGCAACAGGTGTATTGAGTTCCATCTCATCCATTTCAAGGTCAACCACACCCAGCCCGACTAGTGCAAAAGATGAACTCAAAAGAGTATGATTGGTGCGAGAAACAATGTATTTTTTTTTTGTATCACAGTGGATTCGACAAAATCACGGTGACACCGTGATTTTGTTGAAGCTACAAAATGTAGCTTTTGCAAAATTACGGTGACTTGCCATGATTTTGTCAGAATCACAGCGATATCAAACAAGCACTATTTCATTTATTATGCATCTACTACATAGTGTGCATTTCAAATTCCACCAGTGCATAAAACAGAAATAGGCAAAAAATTCCATTAGCATTCAAAAACCCCAAATCCATATACACAGTTCCATTTCAATCTACTTGACTGTACACAAAGTTATGAGATATATTCAACATGATAATCAAAGCATTTTCATTAACAATTTCAACTAAAGGGGACACCACACTTGCACTGCAACCATGACAATCTCTTTCCACTCTTGATAGAGATGAAAATCTCGCGGGCACAAGAACTATTCTCAAACAAATCCAAAGCATGAAAATAAACTGTTTCATCAACACCTCGCATCTTATCCAACACCTTAATGCATTTGCTAATAGAGAACATGTCCTCATTCTTCAAAATTGCAGATGCTCTCATCTTTGAAGCAGCTGCTATCTCCAGCATAGCATCAACTATAGCATCCCCAGTAGCCTTTCGGCTCCGCTTCTGGCCACCAGAACCAGATGGAACAACAACAGTAGGGCGACGTTTGTGTCCATCCAACATATTCAAATCTTCTCCAGAGCCAGAAGTACCATCCTCATCATCATAAGCCATTGTCACTGCAAGTAAAGTGACATACAACAACATTCAGGAACTGTTTGGATAAACAGCTAGGGCCCTGTTGGATAAACAACTTAATTTGCAGCTATAAGCTATTTGAGAACAAAGTTAAATTCTTTTCTTATAAGCTATAAGCTATTTTCATACATAATCTCATAGTGCTTATGAAAATAAGCTGAAAATAGCTTATGAACATGTCATAAGCCGGTTTCATAACTCATAAGTTCTTGAAAATAGTCTCACAAGTGCTTATACCAGTAGATAAACTGACACAAGCCAATCCAACTAGCCCTCACTATGAACCCCAATTATCACAAATTCTCAATGCATACAACAAAGCACAATTCACCAAGAAACTAAAATTTAATAAAAAAAATCGAGAAAACAAAAAACCCTTAAGCTAAATCTAACGAAACATACAAAGATAAGCTAAACCAGAGTGAAAAGTGAATATTTTTAACCGTTTGAAAGAAAATGAACGAAAAATCGTACCGAGTTGAACACAGCTATTGATTTGTCGAATTAGGGAAACCAAATTGCGATAAACTTCGAGAATTGGCTATTGGAAACGCTTAATTTGAAATGTGAGCGAAGAAGTGAGGGAACATTGAAAACCCTAATTTGAACACAATTGTGGAAGAAGACGGTGACGGAATCAGTGTAATAAAACGCAGTGTTGCACTTGCATCAGTATTTGGCTATTTTCTTACTTTTTTTCTCTTTATTATAGGTATTTAATTTATATGTGTGATTCCGTTAACAAGTGGCCCATTAGCTCAGTTGGTTAGAGCGTCGTGCTAATAACGCGAAGGTCGCAGGTTCGAAACCTGCATGGGCCATATATTTTTGCTGAAATATCATCTTTTTTTTAGGAACCTTTACAAATTCAAGCTCTTGAAAGACAAGCCGACGCAAGATGTAATTCACCGAATAAGTAGTAACTAACAAAAGTGCAAAAGTTTTTTTTTTAAGGTAAAAAGTTCAAATTCTATTTTTAATTTCTCCTTTAAATTTTCTTTAAAAAAAAAACACTTTGTTCAAGAATATTTATATCTTGACATGCATCTAGTGCTTAGAAGTATATGAACCTGATACCATCCATCCAGCATATTCTTAAACCTCATTTTGTTCATTTCCCTTTAGCTGGAGTATGGTCAAAAATTGATACTCCACTCGGGCAACCATATGTGTTAATTCAGAGAATATGAGTCCAAATAGACAGCTAGCTCATGAAGGGATGCAAATATGAATATGAGCAACCATAGTTGTAATTTTTGTTGTGTCTCATTATTCCTTTTATGGAAAAAACAAACTCTATGTCCTCTTCAAGCAAAAATAAAAAACTACTTTTGATCTAGACATTTGCTTATTGCTCTCTAGCACAGATTGAACTTTACAAAGAAAAAGACAGCTTGTTTTGTCATTTCCATAACAAAACAAAACAAAACAAAACCAGACACTTGTTAACAGCGACATTTGACATAAAAACTTCAAAATTTTCAAATAAGGTTTAAAATAAAAAAACATCACATCTCATTAAATAAATCTTTTTGAATTGAAACTCTTGAACTTGATCATCATCTCTAGGCTTCTCGTGTCCTGTTCTATGGCCTCCAACCAAGTGCTTGAAATTTTGTTACATGTTTTGCATGCATACACATTGTAACCGGCACTTTCTCTTGTTCCTCCTTTTCCAGTAGAAGAATAAGTAGTGATGGAGAAAGGGATAGGAGATTGTGTTGGACTTATAACCTTTTGAGTTATATTCCCTTCTTTGGTGATATTAATGGTGTGTTCTCTAGAGACTAAAAAGAGTACTTGTTCATGAGATGCTTCCGTGTTGATTTGGATTTGGATTAATATGAGTTGCAATTTATAGAGATAAGAATAAACTAATTAATAATTTTTTCATATGAAATTTATTCTCATACAATTCCACATAACTTTCAAAATAGTTGTAAAGCATGATATTCACTTTACTTTGTGTTCGAAAAGCATGTTTTTCGTGATGAGAGTGCATGGTGAACACGAAACTCCGCTTGCCGGAGGTGGATCGTGGTGGATGACTTTTAATCGTGATTCCAAACACATTGTTAGAAAGTTACTCTCAAATGTTTTTCGTGATGATAGTGCATAGTGAACACGAAACTACGCCTGCTTGAGGTGGATTGCTTTCAATCATGCTTTCCGATACATTGTTTAAAAGTTATTCTCAAAATGATAAATGTTCTAATAAAAAACGTGTCTATTATAAGATTCGCATGCTCTGAATTTTTTTTGTAAGAGTCATTCACACACGCATTTACACATTTATTAATTGATATTGTATTTTGTGACAATTAATTGATAGTGTATTGAAGTGCAATATATAACAAATAAATGAACAAGTAAAATATAGAAAATTTAATATAATTACGGATAGGACTGGAAATGAGTCGAGTCGAACTCATCTGCGCTCGACTCGACTCGATAAGAATTGACTCGGCTCGAAACTCGATTCGAGTTCGATACGAACCATTTTTTTAGCTCGAGTTCGGCTCATTTAAAGTTCACGAACAACTCGGTTGGACTCGTTTGTTCGAGTAACATAATTCAAAAGTTTTTTTTTTGTATTTATCAAAAAAATATACCTTGACATTTTAATTTACTTTTTAAGAAAACAAAAATTAAACTAATATTAAACTGTTGGGCATGTTGGTCTAAAGACCACTATGGAAAAAATCGTGTGCACCTTATAGATTCAATTGTAGTGCTACCCATACTATTGTGCTTCTATTTATAATTACTTGTCCTTACTAATGTGTTTAAACTAACCGATGTGGGGACAAATTTGAGTATACATATGTGTAATTTTTTTTTTGAGGGGATATATGTGTAGTTAAAAGCCTAAGCTTCCACCAGTTTATTATTAGCTTCTTCTTCTTTTTCTTTTCTTTCTCTCTTTTGTTTTTTTAAGGATCTCTTTTCTTATAATTATTGATAATTGTTAATTAAATTAGTAGTATTGTCTCTAAAACCAAGTACTTAAATATCGAAGAAGCTTATAATAAATTAGATATTTTTTATTTTAATACTTAAGTTTGTACTATATTAATTTTTACTAAACTAATATATATAAAGATATATGTATATATATATATATTATCTTATCGAGCCAGTTCATGAACCAACCGAATCGAACTATATACAACTCAAGTTCAGCTCATTTAGTTCATGAACCACGTTCAACGAGTTAATTATTGAATAGAGTTCCGAACTATTGTCGAGTTGGTTTGGTTCATTGCAAGCCCTAATTATGGAGTCTTGTAAATTTACAACAAAAATATTCTGTAACGTAAATTATTGAATTTCTTAGTGTGAGAAAACAATGTCTATATATGTTGGAGTTAAGTAAGGAAAAAGTATACTAAAAGAGCTATATATAAAAAAAAGACTATTTGAGAATGAAGTTTAATGTGTGAACATAATCATGTCAAGAAACATAATTCAAAAGACAACAAAGGAAAAGCCAAGAATGATTAAAAAAAGAGATGAGGAGAAACATGATCTAGACCACAAAAAATGTGTGGCTTGTTCAAATTAATCTTGTTGGTTACTGGCTATATCTAAATTCCAGTTCTCATCAATGAACCTAATGACTATTCCAATTTTATAGAATATTTTAATGAATAAGTGATGAGTTACATTTTTTTTTTTTTTGTAAAACTGTTGCTGAGTCTCATACTGTTGATGAGTATTATGGGACTTCGTGAAACTAGCTAAATAAATCTAACGACCCACCAAAATAATAACAGTTCTTTTAAAAAAAAAAGAATTTATAATAGTATACAGTCGGTTCCTAAAAAAAATAAAATTATATAGTCGGTCCATTGTCGTACGTTTGGTTGAGACAATACAGACCAATCTTTGAAAAAGAGATTTATGTTTGTAAAAGTGTTTATTTATTTATTTTATTTATGCTGCAACACTTGAACAATGAATTTTTTTTGATGATGACTGCACTTGAAATTTTAAAGAGTTTGTTCTACACTAACCGTTAGTTCAATTTGCCTCCACCAATATATGTATATTGAATGCAACGGGGTATATTGTGAATCTCTTTCAGAGTATTTTGAAAACCTTAATGTTATATACATAAACACACTAAACATATGTTTTGATAATAGTTTACGGAAAAATGTTTCCTACAACTCACTTATGCTTAGAAAAGAGAAGGGTGATTTAGAGATTGAAAATGTGGACTTGCAAGAATCATGTATTTATAATACTCCCTCCGTCTTTATATATAAGCACCCTTTACCTCTAATAAAAGGGTGCTTATATATAGGGACGGAGATGACACAACCATTTTACATATGAAAAGTAACCTTTGTGTTTATTCACTTTCAGTCGACTAATGACAATGAAAGAACTTATCTTAATTAAATCTACGAAGAGACACAATCATTGCATCCAAAAACATGAAAAACTGCAAAAGTACAAGGTTTAGGCTGCCCATCAGGCGACTAGTAGGCATGACAATAGGGCAATGACACCTTTCTCCTTTTCTGTCCTTGAACCCAATGGTGTTCGAGTATTCTTGTACCTGTCCATGATTTTGACGGGGTGAAAAATAAAATCCTAGTCTCGTACTCGATAGTTTTCGGGTATCCCCCACCCAATTCTCGCATGAAGTTGGATCTTATTTTGGTTTATTAAAAAAAATACAAATCTAAAAAAAAACAATGATTGAACAATCTTATTTTTTTTAAACAAAAACAATGGAAAGGAAAAAAATGAAAAATAAACACATTAATGTATGGCAAACAATAGATGCAATAGAAAGAACAAGTGGCCCATTAGCTCAGTTGGTTAGAGCGTCGTGCTAATAACGCGAAGGTCGCAGGTTCGAAACCTGCATGGGCCAAACAAGTTTATTCTCATTTTGCTGAAATTTACTAAACGCTCATGGCTAACGCCACAATTCACATAACTGTGGTAGTAAGGTAAGTCTAAAAGTGTAATATTAGTTCAATTTCTATATTAAATTTTTTTTAGTTCTCATTTTACAGTAACAAATATAATATCATACAATAACAGCATCCACATATATTGACATGCACCTTGTGGTTATAACTTATGAGTATATGAAACTGATACAAGCATATGCATATTCTTATTTTTTGATGAAGCATAGGCATATTCTTAAAGCTCATTTCCCTGTCGCTGGAGTATGTCACAATTGATACTCCACTCTCACTCAAGCAACCATTTATGTTAATTCAGAATATGAGTTCAAATAGACAGCTAGCTCTCATGAAAAGAATTCCTTTCTGAAGGGTAAATGCATTGCATGCATAGGAATAGGAAGTGAGAACTTTTTTGTGACAAAGAAAGAAGCATAAACATTTTGTGCAGTACTGTCTCATTCTTATAATTCCTTTTGCGGAAGAAACAAACTTTACTTCCACATCAAGCAAATTAGAACAAGTTTAACATCAATAGAGACATTTCCTTATTGCTCTTCACCACAAATTTAACTTTACTAGAATGTCCAACTAACCAATCAAGGAAATTGACAAAACACAACCACTCACTTATTTAAAATCAAAATTTTAATTTTAATTTTCAAATAATCCAGTTTTAACATTAAAGACTTTACACTCAATAATGAAACTAATAGCATCTCCAACGAGGGTTTTATCATTGAGTTTCAAACACTATACAACCTTCCATGTTTTTCGTTTTCATTGGAGAACATCTACTTGGTAATCCAAATTCCATAAAAAATTGTGTAGCATCTTATTTAAGTTACTAATTATGCTGACAATCAATAACCAAAAAAGATTTTTATTTTTGAAGGAATAACCAACCAAAAGATTTGGACATAATTCTAAATATATATCAAATGATTTGGACACACATGAGTGAAAAAATTAAAAGGAAAATGAATTAAATAATGTATAAATATTTTAAAAATAATAAATGATATGTATTCTTATGTGTCTAAATCATTTTTGTATATGGTTGTAATAATCAAGCAAGTGTTATATATAAAAAAAAAAAAATGTGTTGCTAGAGGAATATTATGGGATTTGTTGCTTCCAATTATTGGGACACACCTTTTGCATTACAACTTCATTTTTATCATATAAACTTGGTGAAATTTTATAAATAGATTCAATGATCCATAAAAATAATAGAATTCCATATACCAGCAGTGTTAACATTTTAAAGCGCAAATATTTAAAAGAGAAATGCTATATGGACACTTTTTTTCTTCCTTTCTAAACACTCTGTCTCTTATTTGGTTAAACTCAAGTTGAGTTTCATCCAATAAAAGAACGAATGTTTGAAAAAAATCAAGTTGTTGAACTCAAGTGGTTAATAAGCTTCATCAAAGGATAAATCGTTCGGAAAAACTCAAGTTTGGTTTCTTGGTGAAACAATTCTTGTTCAAACTTTACATACCTCCTAACCAAACTTCGAATTATTAAAGTCCTTTCCTCCTAAGTGTTAAAAAAAGATATTCCTAGCATTTCTCTATTTAAAATTAAGTTAGGGAACAACTAGAATAATTTTATTCAAAATATTCGTTATGTAATTAATGATTGGCCCATTAGCTCAGTTGGTTAGAGCGTCGTGCTAATAACGCGAGAGTTGCAGGTTCGAGACCTGCATGGGCCATATAATATATTTTTTTGCATTAATATTTTTTTTTTGGTGGTTGTTAACTTTTTTTAATAATACTTATTTGTTTAATTTAATATTTTTTATTTCGTGTTTTAAAAACAAGTTGATGATTGTCAACAATACTATTAATTTTAAGTTTTGCAAAAAAAAAACTATTAATTTTAAGTATATTATATATTCTCTCAAAAAAAGCATATCATATATTTTGTTTGCACCAAATTGCTTTATTGTGTTATTATAAAATTGTAACTTGAATATCTAAAAATTAACCCCCCCTAAAAAAAATTAACTCAAATTAAACCGCATTCAATTGAATCATATTGATTTTTTTAAATGACTCATCCAAACATAATTACATGTGATTTTATCTTTAGACCATGTACTTTTTGTCTTGAAACCGACCTAAGTTGTATCGCGAGCACACCCCAACGAAAGTCTAAAAGTGTACTATTAGTTCAATTTCTATATTCTATTTTTTGATTCCTACCGTTAAAGTATACAAATATATCATCATGCATCAAGTGGCAGTGGCGAAGCTAGGATTATTATAAAGTCTGGGTAAAAAAATGTGCAACATATTTATAGAGGTTTACATAAGAAATTGCAAGCAAATAATAAAAAATTTTAAAAAAATAGCCCAATTTATAGGGGTTTATATAAGAAATTCACGGGAATTTACATAAGAAATTGCAAAAAAATTAGACCGGAGTCCAGGCAAGTGCCTGGGCTCGCCGGACCTTAGAACCGCCACTGCCAAGTGGTTAGTTAGAAGTATACTTAACCCGAAATGAGCATAATCAAACTCGCCTTAACTAAATACAAAATTAGTTCAGTTTGAAATCTGACTCGAATCTGCTACAAACCTTTTCATAATATGTGTTCGACTCGTTTATATTTTTTGAACAATTTTGTTCAGTTTATTAATTTTTGTCCAATTTTAGATCTTTGACCTTTTAATTTTTTTTAGATGACAAAAATTGAACTAAAATAAAAGCTACCCTAATAATAATATGTTTAAAGGGTAGACACAAATACAAAGTTTAGATCTGCAAAAATATGGATATAAATATATAAAATAAAAAAATATTCAGTTACAAACACACAAAAAAAAATACAAAACCACACTAAAATTAGTTCATGTAACACATAAAAAATTGTCCCCGTGAGCATAACTCAGTTGGCAGGAACATGCATTGTTATATGTAGGGGTCGGGGTTCGAACTCCGGACACCCCACTTATTCACTTTGAAAAATGTGAATTCTAACCCACTAGCCTACTTGAGTAACTTGACCAATAAAAAAAATACAAAATTCTAGAATTGGAATTAAAAATTCTTCAAATACTCTTCCACTTTTAAATATAGTCTTTATCAAATTGAAGTGAAGTGTTCAGGGTTCGAACCCCAACTCTTGCATATTATATACAATATCCCTACTAACTGAGTTAAGCTCACGCAGATACTCATATACCAAACTAGTGAAACTATTTGTAACTCAAATTTATTTTTATTTAGTGAATGAATCCAATTCAACTCATTTAATCCATGAACTAAATTCAACAAATTAACGGTTAAATCAAGTTCCAAACCATATTTAAGTCACCTTGATTCATAGTCGACGCTAAAGTCTACGGATTGATTCAAGCCTATGCATATTCTTAAAGCTCATTCCCCTCTCATTATACCCCATTCTCGAGCAACCATATATGTTAAGTCAGAATTTGAGTCCAAATAGACAGCTAGCTCTTGAGATTAATTAAATTCTGACGGGTATATAGATGTCAAGGAAGGGAGAACTTTTTTTTTTTGACAAAGAAAGAAGCATAAACATTTTGTGCATTGTCTCATTCTCATAATTCCTTTGGCGGAAGAAACAAACTTTATTTCCTCTTCAAGCAAACTAGAACAAGTACACATCAATAGAGACATTTGCCTATTGCTCTTCAAGAACTTTACAAGAATCTTATGAAGGTCCAACTAACCAATCAAGGGAGGCATATAAAGAGAAAGAGACAGATTTTTTTTGTCACTTCCATAACAAAACACAACCACTCACATAATTATGAAACATCCTAATTTGCTGCGGAATTTTTCATTAGTTAACATTAAAAAATGTCATTCATGAACTAAGCAAAGAATCAGCCAAATACTAGTTTAACATCACATTTTGTCCTAAATTCTCAATTTTCAAATCAAGCTTAAATATCTTTTGAAAAATGCTATATAAAACGAATGACATTATCGCGAATCCATCGTGACCTTTATTCCATCCAACCACTTTTCTTTGACTTCCACCTTTTACTATGACTTCCCGTAAATTCCGGTCATATGTAATTTTTTTATAGTTTGGTTTTGATCTGGATGCTTTCGCAATAATTCTTTCACAATATTTAGCAATGCTCAATTTTTATATGTAAATTTTTGACTCACATCTTATACTCAAATTCCAAATGTTGTGAAATGAGTTATAACTTAAAAGTTATTACAACTATTGGATTGGATTGAATGTTGTTGAACAATCAAGGACAAATAACCATATGCATATAGCATTGAGGAGATCATCAAAAAAAACTAAAAGTAATTAGAGATCACAATAAGAAACTGGCTAGCTAATATATAAGATAATAGAGATTAATTTTTTACTTTCACAATATATTCACAAAATCTACACATCAATAACTTCTTCCTTTTGAACACTATACATTAGCAAAGTTACATCACTTAGTGACTATCCTAATCAACAAAGCTTCCTAGCTAGCTATTCTAATCAGATAGATCTAAGGAATTAAGCTTGAGAAAGAATTCCCAAAAGGGTCATCCTAACATTAATTAAACATCTATACAAATCTTTTACTTTTCCCTCAATATCCTCAATTTCATCCTCCAATTCCTTGCAGTTTCTCTTCAATCTATCAACACAAGATTGCATCTCCTTTCCCCCCTTCATTTGTTGCCTCAATTCTCTAGCTGTATCGATTGTCTGCTGCAACAAAGATGATCTCCTTTTCTGCAGCTTCTTCTCATCAACACTTGCTTCTGCTTGCTTTGCCAACTCATTCAACAATCTCAACCATGAAGAGCTTGTAGGCTGAGATAGTTTCATTGTTGGTAACATTCCACTTTTTGAATCAAATGACAAACCATGTTCAAGAAACCTTAAACACATCAATGTCACAGCCTTAGAACCACACATAATCTCACTTATATTTGTTTCATGATGACATAGTCTTTGCCTTAACAAATTTTTCAATCCTTTGCATGATCTATTTTCTACACTTTTACATGATGATTCTAAAAGTTCCATTGCACGTATTGTTGCAACTTTATTAAGCTTTGCACTACCATTATCAACTAAATGTACAACCATTTTCAATGTGTCTACATAATTATTGATGCTCTCAATTTTTTCAACAAAGTAATTGCATACATCAAGAATCTCAACGTTGTCTTCTAAGTACTTATCAACATCCCCGCGATCAGAATCATTGCTATAAGAAACGTTCACTAGGGAGTTCAAGACAACTTTTTGAGTAGTGATGGAAGCATCAAGCAATTGAGCTAACCCAACATCACCACCAAGGGTGTCAAGTTCAGTAGTGAGTTCTTGATCAAATTGGCTTTTTTCCGGCAAAGGAGCCACGGACGCCGGAGACCTTGAACGCAAGAGGTAGCTCTTTAGGATGGTTGATGCCTTCATGGTATGCAAAAAAAAATTGGTTTTGTTTTGGTATGGAGAAAACAAGGTTGGACTCATATAACATGACCAATTGATAATGTGGTGTAATGTATACATATATATAGAGAAGAATAAGCATATTAAAAAAAAGACATGTGTCAATATTGGATTGAGCATATAAACAAAAAAGTGAATATGATCATGACATATCAATAAAGTGGATTCTAATGGTGCAATTGGGGTGTGAAAAAAGGGACAATGTGGACCTAATTAAATAGAAGTTTATTGGGTTTTGTACCGTTGAAAGGGGTTCACGAAGGACCCATTGCACATTTCTTTTTCTTTTGTTTTGCGGTGAAACAATTAAGCAAACTATTGAGGGATAATTATTTGCTCAAAGTGAGCTGTAATGTGTGTGCGTGGTACTGCAGTACGCTACCACGTACTAGAAGAATATTGTGGGGACTTGCTTCCAATTATTGGGACACCCTTTTGCATTATAGCTTGGTGAAAATACCTAAATAAATTTAACTACCCACAAAAAAATAATAAAGTTTCACATAGATACAAAAGATGTATGAATTTTTATGGTGCTAGTATATGGTGTGTCCATTGTTTGCTGCATTTGGTTAAGATAATATAAACCCAATCACTAAGAAAGAGATCTAAATATAGACTAAAATACAAGATTGGCTATATATTCTGACTCATGTGAATAAGTTTGCATTGAAAATGTAAAGAATTGGACGCATAGTCACAAGGTTATTGCTAACACCAAGAACTCAAGACTTCACACAATCGTTGTCATTGTAGGAATCCCCCACATGGCATACACCATAAATCTAACATTTGCTTACACTGTCCCTCTGCTTGCCACGTTGAGATGGACCTATGTATTTTATGTATTTTTCTTTTTAAGGAAAGCCTCATACACATAATTGAAATAGGACGACAAAAAATGCCTATAATAAAGCTTCATGAAACATGAAAAAATGTGCAAAGAAGAAAGAAAAAGTGAAACATTATAGAACTTAAATATTTATGTTTCGGTTCTGTTAAGTTACTCCCATAACTCCAAGTGTTGACCACAAATGTCAAGACTTTACTTACATTTGAATCAATCAACAATTGGATTTTATTTTGAGCAAAATGGGCTAATATATTAAAAAGAGAAAATGTTGACATATATTCTAAAGACACGTATTTTTTTTTAAAAACTAAATTTTAATTAGCTCACCTAGATTAGTATCAAAAAGAATCAAACTTAAATCTTTGAGGATCAAAAAACTCTTATATGTTAAACCAACATAATCAGACCAACTCAAGTAGGTTCTTTGAAGATATATGTTAAAGTACTAAAGATGAAAATTATGTATGGAAAATTATTGACAATTTATTTCTCAATTTTTTTTATAATTACATTTTTTCAATAATATTTACTATTTTTAAAAACCTTATAATGTGTCGTTGTTAGCATGGTCCATATTAAAAGACTCATTTCAAGTAAGGTGTGAAAGATGAGAATGATAACCAAAGAATAGTAATACCAAGTCCCCAACACAATAATCATACTGCAAAGAGCTTTAAATATATTCCAAAAGACTAGCTTACAATTAGAGCTTTCAAATAAAACCTCAAACTCATATATCCCATAAACCCCTTAATTATAATCTTTGTAAGTGTTATGCATCAACATTTGGTCGAGCAATCACACTTTGTTTCCTACTTTTTCAAGCAACAAGGTTTCCACATAAGAAGGTACAATAACTTGAAGTAGATCTTTTATCACTCATCGAACCTGCTTAACCAACATCAATCTCCATAGTTAGGCTTCCATCTCTTTTAAGTAAACGTCCTCTCCCTGGAGTGGCTTTAAGATATTGCAGAATGCAGTCTACAATTTGCAAGTGTGTCACCTTCATATTATGCATGAATTAGCTTACCATACTCACTGCATATGCCAAATCCAGTTGTTGATTCGAAATGTTTTCTCAATAACAAATAAATAACTTGACGAATAATCTAGGGTTCAAGTTAAATCCTTATGAAAGGTTCTTAGTTGTTAGATTTATGTTTAACAAGCCAAATTTTTACAAGTGATACACACAAAGTAATTTTTACTCCTCTCACAAATTTGCTTATGTGACTTGATTGTTAGATAAATTATCCACAATTTTTCAAAGGTAGCCTAGAAAAAAAATTGATACTATGGGTAGCATCTTATTTTTTGTGCTTCATAGATACTAGTGTGTTGGCAGATGCGTTTCACGCATCAATTGTGTGTAAAGAGTAACATGTTACACCTACAACGACAAAAGTCTTATCGCGTCAAATGAATTTGGCTACATGAATCACACTATAAGATATTTGACTAAGTTTTATATTGATTTTGACCGGCTAACACGGTCTGTAACATGATAGAATTTGAGTAGTAACATGTTAATCCTTAAAAATAAAAATACCGATAATTTGTACATTTTCAATAATAAATATAGCAAATGCATTACAAAAGCCTTTATTCTTTAAAAATCAACAATTATTGTTTTTATATTTTACAGTGACACTAGTTAGTTCCTCCCTGGCATACTGTTCACCCGTAGTAAAATCCTTTATTTTAACCGTTTAAAAAGCAAAAAACTGTGCTAGACTGATACACAAGTATGAATTTATGTCCATCCATCAATTAAAATAGTGGACCTTTTCTAAAAGATGAATTAAATTAAAAAGCAACTGTATGAACAATAAGGGTTAGTAGTGGAACCTTCTCTAAGATGAGTAAAATTAAAATTGTTGGCGAAAGTTGTTAAAGAAAATCCAATCCATACACAAGCATCATAATCGAATCCATAATATAGCATCTTCCAACTTCCACGTACAAACTTGTACCACCTTTTTCCTTAAAAAAAAAAAAAAAAACTTGTACTACCTTTATAATGGACTATGCATGCATATGAATTTAATAATAGTTTCTCATTATCTTGAATCTGAATTAGGATATCATATCCATCAGTGAGATATTAAGCTACTGGCAAATCTTGTGAATCACTAATCTCTAACCTTTTGTTTCAGCTTGTTCTTTTGTATCCACACAATTTTACACCTTGCTGGGATGATGCATGTATGCAAAATGGGATGACGCATGTATGTGACAATTTTTAAAATGGTTCTAATTAGTTATAGTTGATAATTAAGCACAACACTTATCTGATTTTTGCTTTAAAAAGATCCTTATAAAATGCAAAAAAGTGAAATTTGAAGTTCTACAAAAATATTATCAAACAATAATAAAAATAGTAATTTGAAAATTGGTATAAAAGAATTTCAAATGATGTGACGGTTAGGATTGATTGATTGTGCAAAAAATATTATATATTTCAAGACATACAGTGAATAAATGCATACATGTAATATTTCCCTTATCATTTTCTTTTACATTTTTGGAAGAAAAAAAAAAACTAACATTTTCATATATTTTAAAAATGTCAACATTATTTTCATTGTTTCTAAATATGTATTATTCCTCCCCGCTCAAAAAAAATGTATTATTCCTCCTTAAAAAATATTTATTATTCTTAGTCTTCCTTATTATTGTTGTAATCAGGGAAGATAAAACAGACCAATCCTCCCCGCGCCGTAAATATCTCGTATAAAAAGAGACGGATTTGGCAAGACAACTAGAGATGTAAGGTTAAAAATCTCACGTCATCCGTTTTATGGCGTATTGGCATGTTGACTCGTCAATTAAATTAAATTTGAAATATATAACTAATGACTCCACTTAAAATATGAAAGTTATCAATCAAATATAACAACAAGTGACTAAATGTATTAAATGTGACTTATAAATAAATAACAGTGAAAAAAGATAATTTTTGTTTTTTAATTTCACCCAATAAATTGACCTTCCACTCTACCCTGTCATCCTCCCATTTTTTAGCAGGTTAGACTGTTTTTCTTTTTTAATTTTCGAAAGAAATAAAAATAACTCGAACGATCCGGTTCGATCCATTTTGTTGCTTGGCCCATAAAATTTAGAAAACGGCTTATTTTAAGAGGAGGTTATGTGAGGTCAATTTACTTTTCACCGCAACCAGCAGTAAAGTAAAGGTATGTCTAATTCTTTAAACCCTAGTTATGAAGTTGGATCCCCCGGCCGCTGCCGAACGTTGCGACTCGCCGCCGCCGTTCCCGGCGGTCCTCTCCCATTGCCCTTGCCCTTGCCCCTCTGCCTCTCTGTTTCAGACTGAGCTTGTACTGATTAAGAATAGTAAATTTATTCAACTAAAAATGCTAAAATCAAGAATAGAAACTTAACAAGAGATTAATTATCATTTTTGGAAATTCTATATTCGGATGAATTAGCGGGACCAATTGAAGTCAGAGCAAAATTCCGTATGAATTTGGAGGATTTGAACCTGAGACCGAGAGAGTGGAACAAACTCTAAGTCTCAAGCATTCACCACCGGGCACCGGCCAACCCTGATTTAGGAACTTAATAAAAGTAAATAAATATTTTAGTAATCGAAATTGTAAGGGTGGTACAATTTAGTCCTTTAAATTTCTGAAATTCTTAATATTTTAGTTCTTTAAATTTGAACAATGTCGGTGAATTGAGTCATTTTTAAAATTGAGCACCACAATTAAAGGTTTTATGCTTGTTTTGATGTAGCAGGAGACTATTCAAGTTAATATATATGTCTTTCATTGATTTTAATGGATGTTTATGAAAAGATGTTTTGATAGAGAGACTAAGTTGATTGGCGGTCTTTAATTTATGGAATTGATTTTCTATTTCGTAAATTCTTGGGACACAATTACTCAAACTTTACAATTTTGAGTACAGAAATGCTCATTTACTCAACTTTATAATGTGTTATTTTCATAGGTCTTAGGTGCTTTTTTGTTATCTTTGTTAACTTGTGAAACTGTGAATCATGGTTTCTCTTGTTTTCTTTTGCTAATTATGTATCTAATGCTGCAGATATAAATTTGGTTTACTAGGCCAAAGATTTCTCTCATGGCAACTAGTAAGTGATGAGACATTTACATTTTTCCGAGTGATTAGAATGCCATTCCGTATTTTCTAAGGAATTTATTCATGTCGGTCATTATTTGACTATTAATATTAACATATTGCTATTGATATAATTCTTTTGTGGAAAACAACTTTTAAACGATTTACTCTATGAATGTTGGTTTATTACAGGGCTTCAATATGAGAATTCTTGTGAAATTGGAGCCTTCTCAAAACTTACCAATGCGTATTGTTTGACTGCTATTGGAGGTTCTGCAAATTTCTACAGGTTTTCATTCTCTTCAGTCTAGTGGAAATATACTCCCAAATATAATTCAGTTATTTATTATTTATTCTTGGTTTCAAATGGATTGAAATTGCAATGTCTGTTATCCAGATGAATAAATTAATGTTCTTTGATATAGTGCATTCGAGGCTGAACTAGCAGATATTATCCCTGTGGTCAAAACATCCATTGGAAGCACTCGCCTTGTTGGTCTTCTTTCTGTTGGTAAAGTATTTTCCTTTGTTTCTCGAATTTTAATTCATCTTTGCCTCGGACTATGTCAAGGTTGTTAAGAGAGATGCCACAGCCACACTTTTTCTTTATCAGCTACAAGTTTTCCTCCTTTTATCAAAGATCGTTATATCAGTTTTTCTATTTATTGATTTATCATGTATATGATTTAGACCTATCACCTAATTTGCACACCTTTCTTCTACTACTGGTTTGCAGGAAACAAGAATGGGCTTTTGTTGCCCCATACCACCACAGACCAAGGTGATTCCTGTTACAATGTTATTATGTTTGTTTTTATTTCTAGTACATGTTTATCTCCTTAAAGAATATGCTGTCTAGGATTAATTTGTACCCCCTCCCCCCTCTTTTATGGCATTACCTGTTTTTCAACTTTGTTGGTGACATAAAGCTCAGAACCAGTTCTGAATCTTCCGATATTGTACTGACTTATGGAACTTGATCTTTTTGTCATGGTTATTGTTGAAGAGCTTCAACATTTGAGAAACAGTCTACCTGATCATGTTGTTGTTCAGCGTATAGAAGAAAAATTGTCTGCTCTGGGAAATTGTATAGCATGCAATGATCATGTTGCCCTTGCACACACTGATCTCGACAAGGTATTGTCTCCTTATAGATAATAGCCTTTTTCTGTGGTAATATCTCATGCTTATGTCAGATTTGAAATTAACTTGGTGATAGACTTGTATTTTCATGTTAAATTAACATTGATGCTGAATAGAGGTGGACAATCACATGCTCGCGGTACTTGTCACTATAAATCTGTTCACGTAAATTAGGTTATGATCAAGGAAATTGTTTCTTGAAAAGAATAGAGAATATTTCTTCTAAAAAGTTTGTTGAGATGTATGACAAGACTAAGTTACTTGACCTTGTTAATCTGGATGACCTGTAGAGTGTAGACTGTAAAAGTTAATTTTATATGAATGTCGATTTGGTGTGTATTTTCTATATAATCCAAGTACTTCTATTCTCTTGTTTTGATAAAATGTAGGGTTTATGCCTCATATAAGAGTGTTATTATTAGCACGCTGTCTTAAATGTAAAATTGTTCTTCTGTTGGTCTAGTATTTATTGTGAAATTGTTGTTCAGGAAACTGAGGAGATGATTGCTGATGTTCTTGGAGTTGAAGTTTTCAGGCAGACAGTTGGTGGTAATATTCTTTCTGGCAGTTACTGTGCTCTGTCCAACAGAGGTGGTTTGGTAGGTGCAAGACAAGTCCTTTTGAATGTTTCAGTTTTAACAAATGTTCTATCTTTTGATCATATACACTGAATGCAGGTCCACCCTCATACTTCTGTTGAAGACTTGGAGGAACTCTCTACACTTCTTCAAATTCCGTTGGTTGCTGGGACTGTCAATCGCGGTAGTGAAGCAATAGCTGCCGGCATGGTAGTAAATGATTGGACAGCATTTTGTGGCTCGGACACTACAGCAACAGAGCTCTCTGTGATCGACACTGTTTTCAAGCTGAGGGAGGCTCCGTATTGAGTTAATTTACATATCTTATTATACTTAATTTTTCCATTATTACTCGATTCAGTGGATTTAAAGTGAACAACTTTGTACATTTTGCAAGATTTGAGGCATTACGTGACTTATAATTAGTTTATTTAAAAGCAAAACTTAATCTCGTATATGAAGTGTTTTTTGATGGATACAAGTTTTTTCATACCGATTAATAAAATAATTGATATATTTATGAAGGTATGTAGATTTGTTTAATCTTGATGATTAAATAATTTATGTATGTGGAGAAAATAATGTCAGATGTTCAATCAAATATTAGGGAAAAAGAGAGTTTGTTTTCTTATAATTGTTAGATTGAACCCTTCTAAGTTGTGATAATCCATACCACCTCTCTTTCTTCAGTTATAATTTAGAGAGTTACTTTTATCCTCATTGGTTTCTTAAATTCCAAATGGATACCTCTTGAACCCCATAAAAATAGAGTCCTCAATCTACAACAGCTCATCCATACAAGGAAGATGGGATAAGAAAAGAGCTTAGTATATTAGAATAACTTGCATAACTAAATTTTTGAAGTACCTCTCTACCATCCATTTGACAAAATTTTCCACTCCAAGAATTAATCTGCTTATACATAACAATTAGGGTGGCAATTGGATCCATCAAATTCATATATATCCGATCCATCCACTACAAAATCCATCAAATCCATCCGTCAAACAATCTATTTTTAATGGAATTTGAGATAGGAGCACATTTCAAGTTCCAAGCCAACCATAATGGTTTTATTCGTAAGCTATAATTTTGGCATGTTGAATCAAGTATGACTTGTGTATTTCAATTTTCAATTTCTTATTAACAATTTACAAATGGTCTCTCTCTGGATTTCTTATTGAAGATGTGACGTCTTGTTAGAGGTATAAAAGGAAATTGCTCTTCTCCCATTCAAAATTGCTCCCTCCCATACAAACTGACAAAAATACCCCTCACGTGACTTAAGTCTGTTATACTCAGCGTGACTTAAGTCACTCTGGATTACAACCTGAATGAGTTAAGTTACTCTGGAATACAACTTGCATGAGTTAAGTCACCTTGAGTTACAACCCTCAGGTTGTAACCCAGAGTGACTTAATTCACTCAAGTTGTAACCTAGAGTCACGTGGGGGGTATTTTCGTCAGTTTGTATGGTAGGAAGCAATTGTGGATGGGAGAAGAGCAATTTTGGGGGGTATTATTTAATAATATGAATGATAAAATAATTAATTTGACTCATTAAATTAAGTTTCAAAAACATTGACCATAATAATCAATATTGACCTTAACCATTATTTTTTCAATCTTATATTATTTAATAATATATTTGACCATAATATACTTTTGTTATATTTCTTTTCACATTTAAGCTCCTTTTTTATAATTTATATTAAATATTAAAATTAATAAAATAATAGGTATTACTCTTTATAAAAGCCATAAGGCATAAGCAAAATAAAGCAAAAAAAGTTTTGATTCCTCATTCATTTTCATGCAATTGCATTGCAAGGCCATGGCTAGGAGTAGGGTGAAACTTGCCTTTATCTTCAATTATTTAGCAAGGAAGGCTGCCTACATGCGGAGAAAGAAGACTCTCTTTGAGAAGGTGTGAGAACTCATTATTCTTTATGGTATTTCAGCTTGTGTTGTAATCTCCAATCCTTTTAACTCTAAAACAGAGTTGTGACCAAATCTAAAGGGAGCCAAACAATTTCTGTAATAACTACTTCAACTTATTATGTTCTGTTTTGAATAAGATAAACTATTTTGAATAAGTAATCCTCTGCAAAAGGAAACTTTCTTCGTTCATATCATTTGTCTCATCTATCATAGATGAATTTTGGTAGCTCTTAAGAACTTGTTTGGCTCACTCTAGATCTGGCCACACCCCTGTTTTAGAGTTAAAAGGATTGGAAATTACAACACAAGTTGAAATACCATAAAGAATAGTGAGTTCTCTCACCTTCACGAAGAGAGTCTTCTTTCTCTGCATGTAGGCAGTCTTGCTTGCTACATAATTGGAGATAAAGGCAAGTTTCACCTACTCCTGGCCATCGCCTTGCAATGCAATTGCAAGGAAATGAATGAAGAATCAAAACTTTTTTTTGCTTTGTTTTGCTTATGCCTTATGGCTTTTATAAAGAGTAATATATATTATTTTATTAATTTTAATATTTAATAATAATTATAAAAAAAGAGCTTAAATGTGTAAAGAAATATAATAAAAGTATATTATGGTAAAATATATTATTAAATAATATAAGATTGAAAAAATAATGACTAATCAAGGTCAATATTGATTATCATAGTCAATGTTTTTAAAACTTAATTTAATGAGTCAAATTAATTATTTTATCATTCATATTATTTAATAATACA